>Ga0316226_1000722_pt1 | contig 41237 bp, 35 predicted proteins | sample TBH18017metaG_FD_206009 | JGI IMG/M metagenome (GOLD analysis project Ga0316226, IMG submission 206009) | Freshwater microbial communities from Trout Bog Lake, Wisconsin, USA - TBH18017 | ecosystem: Environmental > Aquatic > Freshwater > Lake > Hypolimnion/Profundal zone | place: USA: Wisconsin...
CGTTTGTGATGGCCTGCGTGATTCTGGCCTGCAATCAGGCCACCGGCATCAATTCCATTATTGGTTACAACCCCACGATTCTCCTTCAAGCGGGGCTGTCCGATGTCTGGGCGCACGGAGGCTACGTCATCCTGACCATTGTCAATTTTCTCTTCACGCTGGCCGCCGTCGCGCTGGTGGACCGCAAGGGCCGCAAGTTTTTGCTCAGCCTGGGCAGCGCGGGGATCATCGTTTCGCTCGTGTGCGTGGGAATCATCTTTCGCAACACCGAAAGCCACCGCGTGGATTGCCGGGAAGCGGCCCAAGCGATGGTCACAGCGGAGCAGAAGCTCGCCTTTTCCTACAACGCGGAATCGGCCGCCCGTCTCCTGCCCGCGGGAAGCCCAACCGGGACGCCGACGACGCTGGTCATTATCTATTCTTACGGCGATTTCACGGCGGCAACGACGGCCGTGCGATCCGACGACCCCGGAGCCAAACCGATAGAAATCTCGCGCGACGCCTGTGTGCCTGCAACCAAGGTGGCGGCGTTCTTTTCCAATCCCTTTGCCAGCCTGGACGCGTCGCGGAACGCGCCTTTGCATATTGAAAACGCCCTAGTCACCCCTGTGCCCGGCAACGGGAGCGGGTGGCTGGTGGCGGTTTGCCTGTTTGTTTTCATGGCCTTTTTCGCCGTCGGCCCGGGCGTGTGCGTCTGGCTGGCGTTGTCGGAATTGATGCCCACGCGCATCCGTTCCAACGGGATGAGCGTCTCCTTGTTGATCAATCAAGCTGTCGCAACCACCATCGCGGCCGTCTTTCTGCCAACGGTGGGCAAGCACGGCTATTCGACCATGTTCTTTTTGTTTGCAGGCTGCACCGTTGTTTATTTCATCACCGCCGCGTTCTTCCTGCCTGAAACCAAGGGCAAAACACTGGAAGAAATCGAGGCGCACTTCGAACGCTCGTAAGTTAGCCATTATGAAAAAATACCTGATACCCATCATGTCCCTGGTAACCGGTCTGGTTGTCGCCGCAAGCGCCGCCGAACCGGCTCTCATCCCCATGCCCGAAAAAATGACCGTCCGGGAGGGCGTTTTCACGCTCAGTCCCAAAACGCTCATCGTGGCGGACAAAAAATCCGACGCCACCGCCACATTCCTGGCCAAACGGCTGCAGGAAGGCGTGGGCTGTCCGTTCTCCATTCAATCTGGCAAAGCCCCCCGGGGCGCCATCACGCTGACCACCAAGGGGAGCGATCCCAGTTTGGGGCCGGAAGGCTACGAGTTGATCGTCACGCCGGATTCAGCGATCATTCGCGCGCCGTCCGATGCCGGCTTGTTTTACGGCGTCCAGACCTTTCTCCAACTGCTGCCGCCGGAAATCTTCGCCGCCAAGCCGGTCGGGGGCGTGAAATGGGAGGCGCCTTGCGTGGAAATCAAAGACCACCCGCGATTCGCATGGCGGGGCATGCTGCTGGACGTCAGCCGCCATTTCTTCACTCCTCACGAGGTTGAACAAGTTATTGACGCCCTGGCCATGCACAAGATCAACACCCTCCACTGGCATTTGGTGGACGACGTGGGATGGCGCATCGAAATCAAAAAATACCCGCGCCTGACGGAAGTGGGCGCGTGGCGCAAAGACACGGGTTTTGGCCTGGACCCCAAAGCCTCCACGGCGTACGGGCCGGATGGCCGTTACGGCGGCTTTTACACGCAGGAGGACATCCGCCAGGTGGTTCGTTACGCCGCCGAACGCCATGTCACCATTGTGCCGGAGATTGAGATGCCCGGTCATACCGCCTCCGCGCTGGCGGCCTACCCCCAATTCAGTTGCAACGGAGGGCCATTCACGACGGATTTTGGCGGCCAGATGGGCGTCTATTGCGCGGGCAATGACGCGACATTCGACTTCCTCCAAGATGTATTGACGGAGGTCATGGCCCTCTTTCCCAGCAAATACATCCACGTTGGCGGGGACGAGGTGCCGACCGATTTCTGGGCCAAATGCGACAAGTGCCAGGCGCGCAAAAAGGCCGAGGGATTGAAAGACGACATCCAACTGGAAAGCTACTTCATCCAGCGCATTGAGAAATTCATCAACGCCCACGGACGCTCCCTGATGGGCTGGAGCGAAATCCGCCAGGGCGGCCTGGCCCAGCACGCGGCGCTGATGGATTGGATTGGCGGCGCCACCGAGGGGGCCACCGCCGGGCACGACGTCGTGATGACGTCCGAAGAATCATGCTACCTGGATCATTACCAATCGGCCGACCAGTCCAAGGAACCCCGCGCCATTGGCGGCTTCCTTCCGTTGCGCGACATATACGCCTTCGAACCGATACCCGCCAATCTGGCGCCCCAGTTCCAACATCACATTTTGGGCGCGCAAGGCAATCTTTGGACGGAGTACGTGCCGAATTTGCGGCACGCCGAGTACATGATCTTCCCGCGCGAAAGCGCCCTTGCGGAGGTCACATGGTCGCCCAAGGGGGCGCGGAACTTTGACAGTTTCGTGAGCCGGTTGAAAACCGACGACCGCCGCATGGACGCGATGGGAGTCAACTATAGGCACAACCCGCTCGACATCGGCAAGTAGGCTTCATGCCGGATCCGCGGGAGAAAACCCTCCCGCGGATTTGTGCTTGAACCCGGCTGGAAGCGGGTTATATTTCCGGCCTTATATATATTTTATGTCTCGAAAATGCGAATTAACCGGTGTCGGCTCCATGAAGGGCAGCCATATCTGGCGCAGCGGCAAAGCCAAGAAAAAAGGCGGCATCGGCACCCACATCACCGCCATCACCAAGCGGCGCTACATGCCCAATCTCCAACGGGTCAAGGCGCTGGTGGACGGCGAAGTCCGTTATATCACCGTATCCGCCAAGGCGATCAAAAAAGGACTGGTGCTCAAGGCGCCCAACCGCCGGTGGAGCAAGGAGCAACAGGCGGAGGCGGTTGCGGCCGCGGCCAAGGCGGCGGCGGCTCCCGCGGCGGCGGCTTCCTAGATTTTTCTTTTCAACTGGTGCATGACGGCCCGTTTTAAATCGCGGCCGGCTTCGCGGTCGCGGATATCCTGCCGTTTGTCGTACTCCACCTTGCCTTTGCCGACGGCGAGGGCGATTTTGACTTTGCCGTTTTTCCAGTAAAGGGAGAGGGGGATGAGAGAGTTGCCCTTGACCGCGGCCAGGCCGAAGAGCTTGCGGATCTCCGATTTGTGCAGCAACAATTTCCGGGGCGCCTTGGGCTGATGGCCGAAGCGATTGGCCTGCTCGTATTCGTCAATGTGCGCGTTGTAAAGCCACACCTCCCCTTTTTCCACCCGCGCAAACGCTTCCCGAATCTGCGCCTTGCCGGCGCGAAGGGATTTGACCTCTGAGCCGTGAAGGACGATGCCGGCCTCGAAAGTATCCAGGATATGGTAATCGCGCCGGGCTTTGGAGTTATGCTGGATTTCGGCCATAAACACAATCCGCCCGGCCATCCCCCGGGCCGATGGCGGCCAAGGGCGGGCCTCAGCGTCCACGCCGTTTTTTGGCGGCCGGCTGGGGTTCTTCTTCGGCTTGGGCGTTGGCGACAAAATCCATTTTCCCCTCGACGATTTCAAGCAGCGCGATGTCCGCCGCGCCCATGCTGCCCGCTTCAATGAGCGGACGGCTGCCGCCGCCGCCGGAGGTCAGTTGCCGGACGCGGCGCGAGACGAGGTTCACCAAGATGTTGGGATTGCCCACCTTGGCCAGGGCTTGCTTCATGTATTCGCTATTCACGAGTTTTTAAGAGTACCGCTTGGGAAAGTGAATGCAACAACAAAAAACGAAAAAAAAGCGGCGCGGCGGAAGGCCGCACTTTGGGCTTTCCACTTTGGCCGCGGCGGGGTACTAAGAGTGCGGATGCGATTTATCGGAAAAATCATCGAGAAGCTGCAACGGCACCCGAAGCGGGTCGTTTTCCCGGAAGGGACCGAACCCCGCGTGCTGCAAGCGGCGCGGCAGTTTTATTCCCTGCGCCTGGGCGCGCCGGTGCTGCTGGGGGACCGGACGCGTGTCAAACAGGCTGCGTCGGAATTAAACGTATCGCTGGAAGGCGTGCGGATCATCAACCCGGCCGAGAGCGAGGATTTGCCGGCGTTCATCAAACGGTATGAATTGCTGAGGCGGTTCAAGGGGATCGAGGAAAAAGAAGCGCGCGAGACGATGACCAATCCCAACTATTACGGCGCGATGATGCTGGCGACGCACCAGGTGGACGGCTTCATATCGGGGGCCAATCAAAGCTCCGGGAGCGTGTTGCGTCCGTTGTTCCAGATCGTGAAGGTGGCGCCGGAGGCGACGACGGCGTCCAGTTGCATGGTGATGGAAGTGGAGGACACGCGATTTGGGCATGAAGGGGTGCTGTTCATGGGGGATTGCGGGGTGATACCGGAGCCGACGGTGCAGCAACTGGCGGACATCGCGATTTCGACGGCGCTGTTGAGCCAGCAATTGCAGGGGGTGCGTCCGCGCGTGGCGTTGCTTTCGTATTCGACCAAGGGGAGCGCGACCCATCCGTCAATCGGGAAAGTGCAGGCGGCGACGGCGCTGGCGCAGAAGATCGCGCACGACAGCAAATTGGAGGCGGATTTCGACGGGGAGTTGCAGGTGGACGCGGCGCTGGTGCCCGAGATCGCGGCGCGGAAACTGCCGGAAAGCCAGGTGGCGGGCCGAGCCAACGTGCTGATATTTCCCGATCTCAACGCGGGGAACATTGCGAGCAAATTGATACAACACCTTGCGAAGGCGCACGCCTACGGGCAGATACTGCTGGGGCTGGACCGGCCCGCGGCCGACGTGTCGCGGGGGGCCAACGCGCATGACGTGCTGGGCGTGGCCGCGATCGTGGGCTTGCAATCCATTGCTTACAAAGACCTTTACCCGCCGCCCGGCGTGGACCAAATCCCCCCGGAACTCAGATAACCGAGAATCGAACCTCATCGTTCCATGCATGCCTTAAACACCGTGACGCCGCGCGTCTTTATCGCCGCGACGCGCCAGAACGAGGGAAAAACGACCATCTCGCTCGGTTTGCTGGCGGCGTTGCAGCAGTATTATCCGCGCGTCGGGTACATCAAGCCGGTCGGCCAGCGGTTCATCGAAATTGAGGAGCAAAAAATTGACGAAGACACAGTGTTGATGGACCAGGTCTACCGGTTGAACTGCCCGCTGCTGGATATGAGTCCGATCGCGGTGGAGCCGGATTTCACCCGCAAATACCTGCAATCCTCCAACAACGAGGCGCTGGTTAAAAAAATCATCAAGGCCTTTGACCGCGTCGCCTGGGAAAAGGATTTCGTCGTGTGCGAAGGTTCGGGCCATGCCGGCGTCGGGTCGGTGTTTGATTTGTCCAACGCCCAGGTCGCGAAAATCCTGGATGCCAAGGTCGTCCTCATCAGCCAGGGCGGCATCGGCAAGCCGATTGACGAGGTTTATCTCAACCAGGCTGTCTTTGAACGCGAGGGCGTCGAGATCATCGGCGTCATTCTGAACAAGGTGACTTCCGATAAGATCGAGTACGTGAGCGAGTTCGCCCGCCGCGGCCTCAAGCGGATGGGACTGGACTTGCTGGGAGTGCTGCCGCATCACCACATGTTGTCGCGCCCCACCATGGCGGCGGTTCAGGAGGGGTTGGAAGCCCGGCCGTTGAATCGTTCCAGCCAATTGGACAACATGGTGGCCAACGTCGTCGTCGGCGCCATGAGCGCGGCCAACGCGGAAAAATATTTCAAGCGCGGCACGCTGGTCATCACGCCCGGGGACCGCGAGGACATCGTCCTGGCCGCCGCCGCCGCCGCGGGCGAGCCGGACCGGCAATTGGCCGGGATGGTGCTGACGGGGAATTTCACGCCGGTCAACGGCGTTTTGCGGGTGATTGAAAAAACGCCCTTTCCCGTTCTGCTGGCAGAGGAGGACAGCTACGGGGTGGCCTCGCAGGTCCACAACCTCAATGTCAAGACGCGCGCGGCCGACACGGAGAAAATCTCGCTCATCCGCGACCTCATTGCCACGCACGTGGATGTCAAAAAAATACTAAGCGCCTTGAAACTATGAAACTTCCCTTCCGCTTGAATCCGGTTCTGGAACATCTGCCGGTCTATCAGCCGGGCCGCCCCGTGGAGGAGGTGGCGCGCGAGCTGGGCCTGTCCGCCCGCGGCGTCATCAAACTGGCTTCCAACGAAAATCCGCTCGGCCCCTCGCCCGCGGCGCTGGCCGCGGTCAAAAAGGCGGCGCGCGGCATGAACATGTATCCGGACGGCAGCGCGTTTTACCTGAAGCGGAAGCTGGCGGCGCGATTGGGCGTGACGCCCGCGCACCTGGTTCTGGGGAACGGGTCGAACGACATCATCGAATTTCTCGGGCACGCGCTGCTGGGGCCTGGGGACAACATCGTCGTCTCGCAGTATAGTTTCGCCGTTTATCCGATCGTGGCCAAACTCTTCGGGGCGGATGTCATCACCGTGCCGGCGCGGGATTACGGGCACGACCTGCCGGCCATGCTGCGGGCGGTCACCGCGCGCACCAAAATTGTATTTGTCGCCAATCCGAACAATCCTACCGGCACCGCGGTCTCCGCCGCGCCGATGCGCCGGTTCGCGGCGGAACTGCCGGAGAGGGTGTTGCTGGCGATGGACGAGGCTTACGTGGAGTTTCAGGACAAGCCGGTGGATTTGCTCCCGGTCATTCGCGCCGGGCGCAAGCCGAACCTGATCCTCCTGCGCACGTTCTCGAAAATTTACGGCCTGGCCGGGTTGCGCGCGGGCTATGGCATCGGGCATCCGGAGTTCATCGCCGCGCTTGAGAAAATCCGGCAGCCGTTCCACGTCAATTTGCTCGCGCAGGCGGCCGCGCTGGCGGCGTTGGACGACGCGGCGCATGTCAAGAGGACGCGCCGGAACAATGACGCGGGCCGGGATTTTCTGGAGAAGGCGCTGCGGGCCATGAACGTGGAATTTGTCCCGTCGTCCGCCAACTTCGTGCTGGCCAGAGTGGGGGCGGGGCAGGAAGTGTTCGAGCAATTGCAGCGGCGGGGCGTGATTACCCGGCCGATGGGCGGGTATCAATTGCCGGAATGGATACGCATCTCCATCGGCACGCCGGCGGAAAACCGGCGGTGCGCGGGGGCGTTGCGGCAAATCCTCCGGGGGCGGAAAAAATAAACGCCGGTCAGAACTTCAGGGTCAGGTCCAGTTGCACCAGGTTGTATTGCTGGATCGGATTGACTTGGGGAACGTCCTGGTTGCTGCCGCCGGTGCCCAGTTTGTCGTCAATGCGCGTGGCGTAACCGTAGCGGGCGGTGCCGATGAGCGCGCCCGTGAATCCGTAGCTGACGGCGGCGTAGAAACCCTGGAGATTGCCGCGGCCTTCAAAGAAGTCGGAGTCAATCAGATTGGGGTCCAGCGCGTATTGCTCCACGTGCTGCCAGTAGAAACGCGCCTCCCAGTCGCCCCTCTTGAGCGTCGTGCCGTACACCAATCCGAGGGCGTCGTCGTTGCCGACGGCGAATCCGAATTGATAGGCTTTGTACTGGTTTCTTTGCAGGGGAAGTTTCAGCGTCTCGGAATAGAGATTCGCGTTGCCCGCGGCCTGCACGGCGGATTCGGCGCGGGCGGAGCCGTCGAGGTTCTCCGCGAAGTCCCCAAAGACTTTGGCGGGATGCTTGAACAGCTTGAAATTGACTTCAAAGGGGAATTCCATGACGAGGAGGTTGTTGACGCCGGTTTGATTGTAGTAGAAGCCGTCGGCGCTGCCGGAGTTATAACCGCTGGCGCCGAGCACTCCGGGGCCGTTGGGTCCGTAGCCTTCGCCGACGAAAACATCGGAGAAACCGGGAGTGCCAGGAGGGCCGGGCGGGGAGGCGGTGTTGTTGGTTCCGTAGCCGAGGTAATTGTAGAGAGTGCCGGCGGCTTTGAACGAGATGTCCTTGGTGATCTGGTATTTCAGGCCGCCCTGCCACGCCATCATAAAGGGCGGGTTGCCGGTATGCCCGGTGTCATTAAGCCCCAACAGACCAGCCGTTGAAGTGCTGGGATTGTCGTCCATGTAGAGGAACTGGCTGAAAGTGGCAAAAAATTGGGCCGGTCCGATGTCGTATTGGAGATGTTCGGAGGCGCCTTCGGGATTGATGTCGGTGTCCCAGACCATGGGCGTGGTGAAAAGGGGATTGGGCATTTTGCCCACGGTAATGTCTATGTTGCTGTTCGGACGCCAGCCCAGGTAAATTTGTCCAAGATCAATTCCCGCCGTGCTCTTGCCAAAAGGCCCTTGATACGGGGTGCCGCTGGAAGAGGTTCCGAACGTGACCCACGGCGAGCGGGGATTGGCCGCGGTTTCCAGGCGCAATCCGTAGTAAAAGCCGCTGGCCAGATCGCCGCGCAGTCCGAGCCGCAGCGCGTAGCGGAAGCGGTCCAGGTCCAGCTTGCCGCTGTCCACGGTGCGAACCTGTCGGCCTTCGTAGCGCATCCGAATGTCGCCGAAAAGCTCCATGCTTTTGACACCGTCGCTGATTTTCCATTTGGAGAAGGAGGCGGCGTTGCTGGCTTTGAGGGAATCCGATTCGCTTCGCAACGTTTGCGCTTCCTCCAGGGTGACGAAACCCTTTTTGACGAGGAGGTCCAGCAGCGGATCGCTGCTTGGAGCGTTGGTCTGGGCGCAAGCGGCGGCGGCGGCGGAACAAAAGGCAAGGATGCCGGCGGCGCGGGCAAGCAAAGGCCATGCGAACAAACGGCGTTGTTGTCGCGCGGGCGGTTGTGTCTGGTTCAACATTGCGGGGGGATGCTAAAGGCTGATTGTGCCAAATAAAGGGCGAAATTGTTACAGTTCTGTGACTTTCTCGAAGGCCCGAAAAAAAGCGAGCCTTGCTTCCGTTTGAGGAACGAACTTCAGCAAGGCTCGCTTGTGGATGGATTGTTGTTTATTCTCCGCGGCGTCAGTGGACGCTCACAGTGTAAAACGTGGCTGTGGCGCTGTTGGGTTGCTGGAAGGCTTTGACCGTTCCATCACCGGTGACGTTCGTGCTGACCGTCGGCCACGTCGAAACGGGGGCCGTCAAGCCGGCCGCGTTGGTGTAATACAGCGTGTAGGTCCCGTTCGTCGCGGACGGAAACGAAATGAACACACTGCTGGAACCCTTGGTGACGCTCAGGGTTGGCGCCGGGTACGATAATGGCAGCGCATGGAACGTCAGCGATCCATCGGTGCCCAATTCAAAGTACCCGAGGTACGTGCCCGCGCCGCTGCCGGGTTGGAGTTCGTAGAGGTCGGATTGCGAGGTCAATCCAGCGGTCGTGAAGGTCGCAGACGTGGTGTTTTCAACGTCATTGAGTCCTTCACCGTCACCAGTGAACGTGCCTTGGTAATTTCCAAGCGCTCCCAGGGAGCCGGTCGCATCATCGCCTTCGCCCACCGGGATGGCAAGCGACGTCGAAGTGTTGTAGGTCGAGTTGGTCGTCAAGCCGGCGTATTTCAGCGCATTGACCAGGATGGCATCAATGTGCGAGTCCGGGCCGGCTTGGCTATAGGTGCTCTTGCGCACCCAGGCGGGGTTTGAAGTGCCGGGGGCGGGGCGGGGATCCGTAACCCACAAAGTGTTAGCGGGTTTGCTGGGATCGCCTGAATCGCCCGCGGCCGGGACACAGCCGCCGACGGACCAACTCAGGTCGTTCAAGTCGTCAAACACCGTTGACAGTTGGGAGGATGCGCTATAGGCGGTGATGGGAATGGTGCTTCCGAGAGCCGCGCCATAGTAGGTCGAGGCCTGGCCAATATCCACCTCGAAGACGTAGCTGCCCACGGTGCCTGTGCCATCGAAGCCTGTTTTGCGAAAAACGAGCATCAGATCGCGGCTGGTGTCAGTGAACGTGGAGGGGTCGGCTTGCGCACTCTGAAACAGCGCGCAGGAACCGGCAATGGACAGCAGAATAACTGCCATCCCATGTAAGTTTAATTTCATATAATGGATTGTCTTAAAGAATAATCTTGGTCATCCCGGTTCCAAAAAGTGAACCGGGCCGTCAAAGGCGCTCGGTGACTTATGGCGTCACCGGTTGGCCATCTTCCGCGCGGCTCACATTCATGGAAGTCAGAGACTCGCCGACACCGGACAAATTCTCGTTGGCGATCGTTTGAGCCAGCAAATTGGCCACGGTGTAGCCGTTGGCGTCGGTGGTAGCGTAGGTGGGCAGGTAGTCCAGTTGTTCGTAAGACCAGAAGGTGTAAGGCCCGTTCTCAACGGCACCGTGGCTGAAATAAGTGCCGGTGTAGGCAATTTCGGTCGCGCCGAGACCCAGGGCTGTGCTGGCGTCGGAAAGGCCCAGATAGGTCACGTAATTGAAGGACGATGTTTGTCCCATGGCTGTTGCCAAGTCGCCGCCGCTGCTGTAACCGCTGTCACCCAGAGGGAAGGCGATGTTGTCAATGGTTTCAGGAGGCCAAACTCCCTGAGAGGTGATGTTGCCGGTATTTTTCGCGGTCACCCGGCCGGTGGCGTTGGTCGGCGCGTATTGAACCACGACGGCAGGGGTGAGAGAGGAAACGTAGGATTGGATGCCGGTTTCCAGGAAGGCGGTATTGCGGGTGCCGGAGTCCGGGTTGCGGCCAATGGCATAGATGAGGTTCGTAGCATCGTTGGTATCGCCTGTCCACATGGAGAGCGGAAGACTGCCGGCGCTCCACAAGGCCTGGGCCAGGAGCGGGGTCATGTTCGTCAACCCGGCGGGCGCGGTCTTGTTTTTCACGAATGTAAAGTCCACGACGCCGACGGTTTGGGCCGACAGGGTGGGAGTGGGATATTGCGTGGTGTCCTGGAAACTGTCGGCCATGGTCACGGTCGGAATATCGGACGCGTCATAACCAGGGCTGGCGATGGCGGTGTTGGTTCCACCGCTGGTGGAGTTGGTGCTGGAGAGGAATGAATTCGCAATCGGCATCTGTTCGGAAACGGTTTGGATGCCGGCCAGCGAACCGGACCAGTAAGTCTTGAAGGTGACTGGAATGCTGTTGCTCTTGGTCGTTCCACTAATGATGGCGGCGCCTGCGCCGGCGTAGGAACTGCCAACAAAACCAACGGAGTAGCCCGGACTGAGCATGTCCAGAATGGCATTCTGGGTTGCGGTGCGGAACGCGGTGGAGCCGGTGAGGTAAACGGTCGTTTGCGCCTGGGCAACGCCGACGGTCGAAATGGCGAGCAAGCCCGCCAACAGGATTTTTGGTGCTTTCATATTGTTATCGTTCAATTTCGTTTTGTTTATTGACTCGCAATTTTTGCGACGCCCTGAACATAGCATTCCATCCCTGACTCCCGCCTCCTGTTTTGGGCCACGCTTATGCTCTGTTGAGACATGGCCAAAACAACGCTCAACCTATTGGAAATCAACGTTTTATGAAATATCCAAGGCGTGAAACAACGGCTGGAAGGGGGACTGTCGCCAAGATGTAACTTGGGGTTACCGCTTGGGCGGCAGCAGGACGGTGACCCGGCCCGTGTATTTGGCCAGCAATGGATGCGCGCCGTGTTTTTTCTTTTCGTCGTCCGTGTCCGTGGCTGTCGGCTGGTCTGACGTCGCGGCCTTCTGCGAGCTGGCTTCCGAGGAGGCGGCCCCCTGGCTGCCGGCGCTGGCGCTGGCGGTGGTGGGCAGGGCCGATTGGGCGCCGCCGCCGCTGACGTTCTCCGAGAACGCGACGCCCTCGAATTTGCCGCTCGAAACGTTGACTCCCTGGCCGCCAACGACGATTCCCGTGATGGGACCGCCGCTGGCCCCCAACGTTGCAATCCCTCCGGCAATGTCCGTGACGGCGATCGTGTCAGCGTGGATGGTGGAATTGCCCAGGGAAATGAACAGCCCTTCAATCTTGCCGGTGGCCGAGGCGTCGGTGTTGATGGCGAGGACGCCCGAGTCGGAGGCCACGATGTTTCCCACGTAGAGAACTTCGCCGGTAGCGGGGTCCGCCGTGCCGGCCCTCAACGTCACGGTTGGTTCGAGGGAATTATTTCCGTTTTCAGAGCGCTGGGTGATGCCGCCGACGCTGGCGTCAATGTTTCCCTGGGGAGTTTCCACCGTGATGTTGCCAACCTCCAGGCTTTTTGAAGCGCCAGGAAAAGTCATGGCGATAATCCCGCTGCCGAAGAGGGGCTGCTGATCCGCCGTGACCTGCCCGGTAACAGGATTGACGACCACTTCGTTGACGAGGATTTCATTGAGGCTGCCGCTTCCGGCGTCCACGTTGCCTGTGAGGGACTCCACAAAGACATCTCCGCCGTCAAAGGCGGCGATGCGGGAACCGTCCACATTGATGTCTCCTTGGGCAATGACATTGATGTCGCTGTCGCCGGAAGTCCAGATACCGTGGGGCGCGAGGGCGTTCTGATTCGGCAAATCGGCCAGCCCGGCGTTGACCGAACCGCCGACGTGGATGTCAATGGCGCCGCCGTACTGGGAACTGATTTCGGAGGCGTACATGTCCAAGTCGCCAGCCAGGTTGATTTTAATGGTTGCGCCCTCGGTGGAGATTTTGGCCAGGGAATTGTTGACGCCCGGCCCCACCGAACTGATGCCATCGGCTGCGACGCCCAAATCCATGGATTGCGCCGTAATGTCCAACTCGCCCGGGCCGCCAATGACGATGCCTTGGGGGGCGCTGGCCAGGCTGATGGAATTCTGGCTGGCGGCATAAAGGGCCTGGATGGCCTGAACGAGCGCCGGGGTGTTGGCGAAAGTGACAGTCTTGGTGACGTAATTGCCCTGCGCGTCGAGGATGACCTGGCCGCCTGCGGTGTAGGTTTTTTCCTGGAGCGTGCCCAGGAGCAAGGCTTCCGTGGCCGCGCTCATGATCCCATCGTAACCCAATTGTTGCGTGCCCGGGAGATAGAACAGGCCCAGGCTGGGAAAGAGAGAGCCGGCGTTGGGCGAACTCGGATTGGAGCCGGGCAGAACCGCGTATTCCAGAAGCTGGAGATAGCTCGCCGTCAAGCCCTTATAGAGCGGCGCTGGCAGGGTCAGGGCTGTGCTCAAGGAAACAAATGCGTACGTGTTCTGGTCGAAAATTTTCCCTCCGACGTGAAAGAAAGAAACGTCACCGCTGTGGAGGTTCTGGCCGGTGAAGCTGACGTTGTTCATGTTGCCGCCCACCGTGATTTGGGTTTCCTTGGGCATGATGAGAGTGACGTCATCCAAGTCTCCGCCGATGTTGAAGACGACGGGCTGGTCATTATCCAGTTGCACCGGCGTTGCCGCGTGATCGGTGTCAAAATAGGTTGCCACCCCCGCGCCCTTGCCGATCCAGCGGGTGGCGCCGCTGTCCGACATCGCCAGCGTATTGTCGTTGCCTTGGAAACTGCCGGTCGTCGTAACGGTCAGTTCGCCTTCAGCCGAGGGAAACAGAATCACCTCGCTGCCCAAGGTGATACCCCCTGCTCCGGCATTGATGGTCAGGGAAGGAGGGTAAAGACATGGAACTATGTAGCCGGACAAACGCGGGAGGGACGTTCCCAACAAATTAACCGCGTCGCCGGCATCCAGGGTGACGGAGGCGTCAGCGGAGTAGTCGAACGTGTTGTATTCGCTTTTCAGCGTCGCGCCGGATCCGAACGCGTTGAGGGCGAGAGAGCCGTTGGGATTGCGGACTTCCTGGAGGTTGATGCTGCCGTTGGGAGCGTTGACGACCCAACTGCCCGTGGCCAGGCTCAAGGCCAGAAGAGTGCTGGTGCTGCTGGCGGAGCCGGCATTGCCGTTTTCCGCGGTAATCGTGCTGGGCGCGACCACGCTGTCGGCCGCGACATAGTGGCCGTAGACACTGCCTCCCGCCGTGATCGTAACCACTCCGGGTTCCGATCCAAAGCAGCCTGACCCCGCGTCCGTGGGGCTGCTGCTGACCTGGGTTGGCAGGTAGCTCGTGATATTGCCGCCCGCCGTGATCGTGACATCGCCGCCGGCGGCCGTGCTGATGCCGCCCAGGAGCGAAGAAACTCCGCCCGTAGTGAACGCGTAACCATTGTTATTATTGCCGGCATTGACACTGCCTGCGACGGCATCCACGACGATGCCGCCCCCGTCCATGGTGCGAATGGCGCCGCTGGTCACCGTGACGTTGCCGGCGGCGGTGACGTCAATGTCCTCATTTTGGGTTTGCAGAACGGCGCTCCCGGAAAGGGTGACCGAACCTGTGCCTTTCGTATTGACGCTGTTGGGAGTGGCAAACGTGGCGCCGGCGACAAGGTCCAGGGACCAGTCCTGGCCCGCCGTAATGCCCCCGCTCATGGTAATGTTCCCGCCAGCCTGCATGGTTACCGAGGCGGGCGTGGCGCTGTCAAACAAATTCCATCCGTAACCCCCCACGGCGATGTTTTGGGACACGGCTTGCAGGAGAATGGAGCCGCCACCCGTTGACGTGATGCTTCCCGTGCCGATGGATATGCCGTTTCCCGCTATGAGGTTGATGTTGCCGTTGGCGGATTGCACACTGGCGCCGGAGGAGAGGGTGATCGTGCCCGTGCCGGAAGTGACGCTGGAATAGGAAAAGGGAGGGGTGGAGGATTTAAAATTGGCGCCCGCGATCAAATTGACGGTCCAGTTCTGCCCCACCGTGAGGCTGTCGTAGCTGTTGAAGGTGATGTTGCCGCCCGCCTGCAACGTCAGGGTGGTCGCGCTGGCGCTGTCGGGCACGGTCCACGACGTGGCCAGGGTAATGTTCCCGGAAGCTTGGAGGAGAATTTGGGAAAAGGAGTCCAGGGAATTGGGGTTCAAAGTCAAGGTGGACGGCGAACTGCCCTCGGTGACCGTGCCCGAACTGGCAGTCGTTCCCGACGCGCTGAGAGTGATGTTGACCGGGTCAATGATCAATTTGCCGCCCGCCCAACCGGCGCTGGCGCCGCCGTTAATCTGAGACTGGATGGAGTTCATTTGGGAAGCGGAAATCTCCACCTGCCCGCCCGCGCCACCCTGCGCGCCGCCGGACACGTCTATGACCGAAGTGTCCGTGTCGCTGAACGTGTTGCCGGATTTGATGGTGACTTGGCCGCCGGGGCTTGTCCCCTGTGTGTCACCTTTTGCTGAAATGGTGGAACCGGCCCCAAGGGTCACGCTGTCGCTGGCGATGACTTCAATGACCCCGTTTTGCTCCTGAACGGAGTTGGCTTGAATCAGCCCGCCCTGGTTGACGACTTGGGCGTTGAGGGCGATAATCCCGGCGTCGGCGATCAATTTGCCCGAATTATCCACCGAGCCTTGAGGCAGGGTGACCTTGGCGCTAAGGCCGCGGCCATCCGCGCGGGTGGACACCAATACCTCTTTTCCGGCGCAAAGGCCGATGCTGCCACCCGGCGCGGTGATCTCCCCGTGGTTTTCTATATCGTGGCTGATGAGGAAGACCGAACCGGCGGGGCCGGCGTTGATTTCCCCGTAATTGATGATGCTGGCAGTGGGCGGCGGGGCGGTGAATTCCCAGGCGCCGCCGCCGAAGACGTTCAACGGAACGGCGGGCGTGGTGGTCATGAGCAACCCCTCGGCTTTGATGATCGCGTTGCCGCCGATGTAGATGCCGGATTGATTTTGCAACACCACATAGCCATTGGCGTTCAGTTGGCCCAGGATTTGGGTGGGATTGGGATCGGTGATATGGTTCCACACCACTGACTTGGCGGACGGCTCAATGAAGGTCGTGGTTTCGCCCGCCCCGATGTTGAAGCTGGACCAATTGATGACCGAATTGGCGGTGGTCTTGATCGTCAATTGGGAGCCTTGCGTCGAAAAGGTCGCGCCCCCCTTCTTGACCACCGGATTGGAGGGATTGGCCGCCGCGGGCCAGGGAGACAAGGCCGCCATCAGAGCCGCAATCGTCAAGTATAATGATTTTTTCATGGCATGTGTCAAAATTGGGCGACGAGTGAAAACGCGACGCGCACGTGGTACGCTTCCGACGTCGGAGTATCCAGCATGGGCCACGCGAAGGAGAGCATCGCGTTGAAATGAGGGCCAAAGGACGCCGCGCCGGCGAACCCCGTCCCCCACAAGGGAGTCGCCGCTTTGCGGCCCTGGGGGTCCAATAGATAGGTGTCGGCGTAATCCATGAAGAACGAGGCGCGCACGATCAGAGGCCGGCTTGTTCCCTGGCCCGCGTAACCAATGCGGTAGGAGGGCATTTTCAGTTCCGAAGTCGCGCGCCATCCGTTGTCGCCGAACACCTCGCCTTCGCGGTAGCCCCGGACGCCGGCGATGCCGCCGCCGCCAAATTGCTCGTTGCTGATGAGCGGTTCGCTGGCCCACTGCCCGTCGGCCCGCAACGCCAGCCGCCAGTCGCCGGGAAGCGTCTGATCGCGGCTTGCGCTGGCCGTGATGACATGCCAGAACCCGCTCGACTGCGTGGAGCCGGTAATGCTGTCCAAGTTCGCCCTTGTGCCCGAGTAGTTGAAGTTGGGGCTGTAATTGAAACCCAGTCCGGTGGTTCCCCATCGGTCATCGCGGCTGGCATCCCAGTGGACGGTGAGCGGAAGATAGGAAATACACCTTCTGGCGGCTGGGACTGGAGAAACCGTCACGGTCCCCGGAATGGTAATGGGCTGGCCTTTGTCATTCAATCCGGTGTAGCTGCTGGTGATGGAATCGTTGGTTTCGAAGTTTGCCGTCTGGTAATACTTGTAATCCATTCCCACTTGAAAATGGGGCCGAAACCCGTCCAACTCAGGCAACGGCTGGGTGAGCCGGAAACCCACGGCGTCGTTGTAGGTCAAATCCTGGTGAATCAGTTGCTGGAAGAGTTTTGCGCCGTTGGTTTCAACCTCTATGACCTTGAGTGGTCCCTGCTGCACACCGGTGTCAACGGTCGAGCCGCTGGCATAAACGTTCAACTCCGGCGCGCCGGTGGCCGGGGGCAACACGAATCTCCGCGTTGCTTCGTTGTAGCCAAATTTGCCCGGGCTGTGGGTCGCCTGTTCCGAGACGGATTCCGGGCCGGAGAGCGGCAGGCGGTAAAAGGCGCTGTAATTGGCCACCTGCGGCTGGTCGTAGAGGCTCCAGTCCCCTCCCCGTTTAAATTCTTCCTCGGAAAAGGTGTATTGGACGCCGATCGAATGATCCAGTTGCCATAGATTATCATAGGCGGCGGAAGCGGCCAGCCGCATATCGGGCGTGCCGGGAGCGCTTTGGTTGTTGGCTTCAACCTTGGCGTGCAGCGGCAACTGGTCCTTGACCCGCAGCATCAGCGAGGTTGTGTTGGAGTCCGGGCCGGGATGGATTTCGGGGTAAATCTGCCGGTCCTGGTTGCCATTGGCCAAATCCAACTGGGGCTGGAGGAATTTGCTGTTGAGGAACATGTTGGTCTTCAACCCGGGCAGCGCCCGCATCACGTTGTTGGAACTGTAGAAACGATTGCCGGTGACGATGATCTCGGCCAGACGCCCTTGAAACACCCGGATTTTAAACACGCCGTTGGTCAGCCGCTGTTGCGGAATGGTGACGCTGACGGTGTCGTAGCCGCGGTTGTGATATTCCAACTGCAACTCCTTCACGGCGGCGGCGACATCCGCGAAAGTGACATTGGTCCCTGTGTGTTTGGAAAGGACGCCGTTGTAAATCTTTCCAGGCAGGAGCGTGTTGCCCTCAAGCTCGTATTGGCTGACCGGAAAATGAACCGGCTTGCTTTGCGCCGGGCTGTTGGTGGGATCGGCGTTCGCGCCCGCTGCCAGGCAGAGGCCCGCTCCAATCGCCAGCGCGCGCCGGAACAATCGCATCCCTGATGGCATGATGTCTGAAAAAAACATTAAAGATGAAGGCGCGAAGGCGCCGGTGATTTGAGACGCAGGCGCCGCCACTGCCCCGGGCTTACCCCGATATGTTTTTTGAACAATTCACTGAAGACGCTGCTGGACTGGTATCCGCTCTCCAGCGCGACATCCACCACTTTGGCGTTGGAACTGGCCAGCAGCTCGCACGCCTTGGCCAGCCGCAACTCAATTTGTTTCTCCCGAAAGGAAGACCCCAGCTCCTCCCGGAACAAACGGTTCAGGTGCCGCCGGCTGCAAGACATCATCGGAGCCAGGTCCGAGACGGACAGTTCCACGAATTCCGACGCCGCCATTTGGTTCAACAGGCGGCGGAAACGTCCCCGCCCATCCGCCCACGGCGCGGGCGCGGTGGAATCCAGGCTGGTTTCCCATTCGAACAAATCCAGAAACAGTTGGAGCAGGCGCAACCGCATCGAAGGAGCGCTGGCGTTCGGGTCGGGGCGCAGGTTCTTGAACCGGTCTGAAATCGGGCTGTCCGGGGCAAGAACGCGCACGGCCACACTCTTGCGTTCGGCGGCTTGTTTGAGAAAATGTTGCTCCCGGATGCTCAACAGACCGGGCAGCTTCCCGGTTTCCACGCAATAAAAAGCGATCTCCACCTCGCTCAACTGGCTGGCGCGCACCATCACGCGCGCCTCGGCGGAAAAAACCAGGGTTGACCCCGCCGGAACCTCCCGCGTCCCGTTCTGCTCCTGCCAATAGCAGATGCCGCCTGCCACCCGCGCCACACACCAGCCGCGGAATTGAGGCGCCCATTCCCCGCCCTTGGGCAACCGGACTTCCTTGATCGCCAGATGGGGTTCCAATAGCAGTTTCGATCTCATGCGGGCAAGTCTCACAAAGAAATGTGACAATCTGATTGCGGCCATGTTAAGATTTTGAAACGAACCTTCCCCACCCTATTGACAACTCGTTTCAAGGCCCCGCCTGGGTTGCCAGGCCGATTTTGGTGATCTCCAGTTGTTGAAGCGCGTCCAGCACCTTGATCATGCTTTGGTAAGCCACGTCGTCCGCCCCTTTGACCACGATCTTGGGGTCCGGATCGGCCCTTTTGAGAGCGCGCAAATCATCCATGAGACGGCCGTCGGGAACCGCGGCGTTGTTTAAAAACACACGCCCCTTTTCATCCACCACGATGCGGTTGATGCGGGGTTTGGGGGCGTTGGGATTGGCCGGCGGCGGTTTGCCCGATGGCAGGGCCATCTCCAGGCTGTTCACCATCTGCGGCGTGGTAATGATGAAAATCACCAGCAGCACGAACACCAAGTCCAGCAGCGGCGTGATGTTCAACTCGTTCAACGTGCTGTGCCCGCGCCGGGTTGTCTTCTTCATGCCTTAGTTTTGGGCGATTGGCTCGCCTTCGACGACATCGAAGCGCACGACCACGCGGGAGGGAAAATGGGATGGCGGCGGACGATCCATGCCTTTGACGCTGGCCAAGGCGTGGCGCACCGATTCGTCCCAACGCTTGTTGCCGGAGCTTTTCTTCCAGACGGGATCATCAATCCGGCCGGAGGCATCCACCGAGACTTCCACTTCCGCCACGAAGGCGTGGTCGTCCATGTCTCCCGGGCGGTCCCAGTGGGAGCGCAATGAATATTCAATGAGGCTCTTGTAGATTTGCGCCGGGTCCGAAGTGGTTTCCACCGCCTTGCCCCCCTCGAACTCAAAGGAGGGGACATCCACCGAGGGAGGGGCGACAACGGGGGGAGCCGCCGCCAGCGACGGCGGGGGAGCTTGCGCGGTTGTCTTGGTCTCTTCCATCTTCGGGGCTTCGGCCATCTTGGTGTCTATTTTGGGCAGTTCTTCCTTGGGCTTTTCAGGCTCCTTGGGTTTCTCGGGTTGCTTCTCCTTGACCATTTCAACGGCGATTTTTTTGATTTGCTTGCCGAGCAAACCCTCGCGCGCGGCGAAATAGCCCAGCGCCAGCACGATGACCCCGTGAAAGATAATTGAGAACAGCAGATTCACTTTGGTTGAATTGCGGGTTTTTCGTTTCTGTGTTTGCGGTATCATGCGCGTTCCTCCGGTTTATTTTTTATCCGCCGCCTCCGTCGCCAGGTCCACCTTGGCGACATTGGCCTGCTGGCAGGCGTCCAGCACGGCGCGAATCTGGCTGTACTTGGTCTTGCTGTCGCCGCGAACGATCACGCTCAGATCGGGGTCGTCCGTGCGCAATTCCACCAGTTTGACCTGCAACCCGGAAGTGTTCACCGGCGACTTGTTGAGCCACACTTTTCCATCGGCCTGGACGGTGATGTAGTTGGCCTTGCGAGGGGGGTCTTTCTGGTGTTTGGACGCGGCGGGCAGGCTCAGGTCCAGGTCGTTGACAATGGGCGTTGTGGTGATGATGAAAATCACCAGCAGCACGAACGCCAGGTCCAGCAGGGGCGTGATGTTCAGCTCGGTCAAGGAATGATGCGCCGAATGCGAGCATTTTTTCATGGCTTCTGCCCGGCTAGGGGCGCTCCGCCAGCCGCGTCATGTCCGCCTCCCCGTTCCCCTTCAAGGCGCCGACAATGCGCGAGGCCAGCATTTCATTGGCTTCCCGGATTTCCTCGGACAGCGGCCGGTTGTCCACGTACCGATGTTCGATTTGGTTGGCGTACCGGCTGGCAAAGCCATCCAGCTCCTGCGTGATGGCCCGTATGGTGGTGACCATGAAATTGTAGCTGAACATCGCAGGGATTGCCACCAGCAGGCCGATCACCGTGCAGATCAACGCTCCGGCCACGCCCGGCGCCATCGCCGTCAGACTGGCGGCCCCGGCATTCGCGATCCCCGCAAAAGTCTCCATCACGCCCCATACCGTCCCAAGCAATCCGATGAACGGCCCTCCCGCAACCGCGGTGGACAGCACTATCATCCCTTTCTCCAACGCCATCGCCTCCGCCGCCGCCCTCTCCTCCATGACCACTTTGACCGCCTCAAACGACGCCACGCTGACCCTGGTCGTGCTCGAACGGACAAATACCTGCGTGTCCCCGTGCCCAAGACTTGAATCCGAGGCGTGGTCCGGCTTGGCTTTGACCTGCACCGGATAGTGTTTCAAATGGTAATCCAGTTCGTCGGCCCCGCGAATATACAGATGGTAGGCAGGCGCGCCCTCAAAAGTCTCCCCCTGGCGTTTGATGTCCAGCGGATCCCGCGTGGCTTCGTAGGCCGCGAAAAATTTCTTCGCCCATTTCCGCGCGATGGCCAGTTGGCGGGCCTTGGTGATGATGATCGTCCAACTGAACAGCGACAGCACCAGCAGGGCCGACATGGTGATTTTGCCTTCGGGCGTGGCCTTCCTGATCGCGAATTCCAACGCGCTGGCGCCCAGAAGCGGACTGACATGAAATGGAAGCATGGTTTTAGGAAGCTGATGATTCGACAACAAGTCCGCGAGCGCGTTTCCAGCCACGCCGGCGCAATGGCGCGGCGATGTGCGCGGACAATAAAATGACATGAAATGCGTGACGCATCGTGGGGAGGCTAAACCCGTCCTGTTACGAACATTTGACGGATTTGCAACGATTGTGTGACATCGCGCGGAACCCCGGAAGCCGCATGCGCGGACCGGCGGAAATACGGGCCGGCGCCCCCTTTCCGCGTTTTCAGTCTTCCTCGAACAAGGCGCGGGCGAATTCCTGGGCGTCGAAGGGTTGCAAGTCGTCGGGCTTCTCGCCCAGGCCGATGAATTTGACGGGCAGGCCCAACTCCTGCGCGATCGCAATCACCATGCCGGCTTTGCTGGTGCCGTCGAGCTTGGTGACGACCAGCCCCGTCAGCGGAACGGCTTTGTGAAATTCCCGCGCCTGGACCAGCGCGTTCATCCCCGTGCCGGCGTCCAGCACCAGCAGGGTTTCATGCGGCGCGCCGGGCAGCTTTTTCTGCATGACGCGATGCGTCTTTTGCAGTTCCTGCATCAGGTTGCGCCGGGTGTGCATCCGCCCGGCCGTGTCAATAAATAAATAATCCGCGTGGCGCGCCAGCGCGGCGGCGATCCCGTCGTGCGCCACCGAGGCGGGGTCGGCGCCGTGGGCGCCCGCGATCACCGGCACGTTCAAACGCCCGCCCCAGAGCTTGAGCTGTTCAACCGCCGCCGCGCGAAAGGTGTCGCAAGCCGCCAGGACCGCCTTTTCCCCGCGCGATTGCGCCAGGCGCGCGAGCTTCGCGGCGGTGGTGGTCTTGCCGGTGCCGTTGACGCCGACAATCAAAACGACGGTCAGCCCCTCCGCCTGCTTGCGCAACCCGGCATGGGGGGACGCCAGGCTCCGCTGGACCTCCGCGCGGGCGATGGAAAAGACGTCCAGCCCGGCCCGGCCCTGGGTTTCATAAGCATGTTTGACAGCGGCGACGATCCGCCCGGTCATCGCCGCGCCCAGATCGGCGGCGATCAGCGCCCCCTCCAACTCCTCCAGTCCGCCGCCGGTCAATTTCGGGGACGCGGTGACAATGCGTTTGATTTCGTGGGCCAGCTTGCGGTTGGTTTTGAGGAGGCCCTCTTTGAACTTTTGAAACAGACCCATGACAAAGCTAGGAACGGCGGGCTTCCTTGAGTTTTTGAAGGTAAACGGCCGACAGCCTCACGCCGCCGATGAGAGGCTTGCCTTTGCTGAAACCGTGACAGTCGGAACCGCCCGTGACAGCCAGGTTCAGGCGCCGGGCCATGGCCAGATAATGCTCGCTTTGCGCGGCGTTATGCCTGGAATGAAAGCATTCCAAGCCGTCCAGCCCGTCCGAGGCCAGATGCGGAATGGCCTGGTCGCAATGGTTCAATCCCGGATGGGCCATCACCGCCAATCCATTCGCTTGATGTATCAACGCGATGGCGTCAAGGGCGGATATCTTATATTTGGGCACCCAGGCTGGACGCCCTTTCTTCAAGTATCGCTCAAACGCCTGGTCCATGCTCACGCAAAGCCCTTCCTGCTCCAGGGCGCGCGCCACGTGCGGACGTCCAGGCGAATGACAATTGGCCAACTCGAACACCGTCTCCGCCCGCAACGGAATCCCCAATCCGTTGAGCCTGGATACCATTTCCCGGATGCGTTCCTGGCGGACGGTTTGAAATTTTTTGATCTCCGTCAGCAGCTTGGGCTGATGCGCGTCCAGAAAATATCCCAGCAAATGCACTTCGTGCCCGTCAAATTCCGCCGTCAACTCCGTGCCCGTGATGCATTCAATCCCCAGGCTTTGGCAGGCCCGCGACATGCGCTCGCAGCCTTCGACGGTGTCATGGTCGGTCAGCGCCATCGCCGCAAAGCCAAGCTGTGCGCCCCTTTGAGCCAATTCTTCCGGCGTAAACGTGCCGTCCGAAAAAAGGGTGTGGAGGTGAAGATCGGCCGTCCCGTCGGCTGGTTTTTCCTGGCGGCTGGCGCCCGGATCGGCGGTGATGGCGTACGGGTTCATTTTTGGGCGCGTGGGGGGCGGGACAATTCTCCCTTGATCTTGTCCAGGATGCCATTGACGAATTTGCCACTATCCTCCGTGGAGTATTTTTTAGCGACATCCACTGCCTCATTTATGGACACAACGGGCGGAATATCATCACGATAAAGCATCTCAAAAATAGCCAAACGCAAAATATTCCGGTCCACCACGGCCATACGATGAAGGTCCCAATTTTGGGCGTGCTCCTTTATTTTTTTATCCAAGGCGGGACGGTTTTCGAGAACACCGCGAATTAGCTTGTCAGCGAAGAGTCGTGTGCCCAGCTCCTGGGTCGTGGGAGGTGGCCATTCCACTTTCCGGCCCCAGGTGGCTTTGCCCGTTTTTTCGCCGGAGATCGCCTTCGCCCGCTGGGAACTCCAAAAATGCCCCAGCGCCTCCTCCAGGTTCTCTGGAGGATTGATGTCGTGCTGGAAAAGAAACTGCACGGCCCGCTCTCTGGCTTCACGGCGTTGTCCCATAAGGATAGAGTGGCCGGAAAACGGGGGCCGCAAAAGAAAATTATGCCGATTTATGAAAACCGGGGAGGGCGGGGCCGGACTTTACCCGCCGGTCCCGGATTTGGCGGGCGGATCTGCATTGATTCTGGCACGAAGAGTGCTAAACTCACTTGTGCGGTTAGCAAAAGGCAATCTGTGAACGAAAATGTACTTGTATTAACCCGCCTTTTGCAAGGTTCACGCCGCGGCAGAAAAACAGAAAGACAAACAAATATGCAAAAGAAAAACAATCGCAAGTCGGGTTTCACGCTTGTTGAGATTATGATCGTCGTCGCCATCATCGGTTTGCTGGCCGCGATCGCCATCCCCAACTTCGTCAAAGCCCGCACCACCTCGCAGCAAAACGCCTGCATCAACAACCTCCGCCTCATTGACTCCTCCAAGCAGCAATGGGCCTTGGAACAGCGCCAGCAGAACAGCGCCAGCCCGGTCGGCTCCGACCTGCAGCCTTATTTGGGCCGCGGCGTTAACGGTGAATTGCCCACCTGCCCGGTTGATACGCAAAACACCTTCAACACCAGCTATACTCCTGGCACTGTCGGTGTGAAGCCCTTGTGCAACATCGTCTCTTCGTCCCATATCCTGCCCTAACGGGTAATTTGTCGTGATTTGCGTTCACGACTTTCGATAAGGCTTGGAATCTCTTCCAAGCCTTTTTTTTGTTCCCGCGAATAAGCTTGTTCCGCGCCTTTAAATGCAGTCGAGTGTCCCCATGGCGTCCCGCCGAGCATCCGCGGCTTTGAAATGGCTCTTCTGCGCCTTCGTCCTCGCGCTGGCCCTCTGCCAGTTTTCCGAAAACACGGCGGACCCGGACCTCTGGGCGCATACCCTGGCCGGCGAGCATCTCCTCCGAACAGGCAGGCTCCAACGCGCCGAGCCTTACTCTTGGACGGCGCGCGGCGCTCCCTGGATCAACCACGAGTGGCTGGCCGAAGCGGCCCTCGGCGCGGCGCACCGGATGGCGGGCGGAACGGGCATTCTCCTGCTCAAAATGGCGGTTGGCTTCCTGGTTTTTGCCATCGCGTTGAAGCTCGGAGCCTGTGATCTATCATGGCCTCAGCGTGCCGTGCCGTGGGCCGCTGGCGCGCTGGCCGTGGTTGAAATTTCCTACGGCTTTGCCGCCCGCCCCCAGATTTTCACCGCCCTGGGATTGACAGTTGAACTTGCGTTGCTGCGCCTGATCACGCGCGGACAATGGCGCTGGGCCTGGCTCCTTCCCGTCCTGTTTGCGTTATGGGTCAACTGTCACGGCGGAGTTCTGGCGGGTCTGGCAGTCCTGGTTGTGGCCGCCGCCGCGTCGTCGTTTCAGTGGCGCTGGCCCCAATGGCCGGACAAGCCGGGCAGCGCGCCGGCGCAATCTGTCGCGGCGCTTTGGATTTCGTGCGTCCTGTGCGCCGCCGCCTTGCTGATCAACCCTTACGGCTGGAATTTGATTCGGTGGACCATCAGCGGGGTGGTCTGGCTGCACCAGCGGACCGAATTGGAAGAATGGCATCCAACCCCCCTGAACTGGGACCACGCCGCGCTGTTTGCGCTGGCGCTCCTGTCGTTGCTGGCTTTTGCGCTGTCGCGGCGCCGGCGCGAGTTGTGGGAAATGGCCGTGTGCGCCGGCCTGGCGGTCTTCGCCTTCCGGTCTGTCCGCCACGCCCCGTTGTTTGCCATCGCCGCGCTGGCTTTCGCGCCGCCGCACTTGGCGGATGTCATTGCCCGTTTCCGGGATCGCTTCCACGGCTTGGAAGAGGGGTTCAGGCGGCCCGGGACGCAATGGACGGCGGCGGTCATTCTGGCCCTGGCGACGCTGGGCGAGTGCGCCGGAATGTTCCTGTTGCGCAAGGAACATCCGTTGACGATGGAAGTCCCCAGAAGCCAGTATCCCCTGGGTGCTATGCGTTTCATTCGCGCCCATGACTTGCGGGGAAATTTGCTCGTCTTCTTTGATTGGGGCGAGCTTTGCCTCTGGGAGTTGCCCGATTGCCCCGTCTCCCTGGACGGCCGGTGGGAAACGTGCTACCCGCGCCAACTCATCCCCGAACACTGGAAGTTTTACAACGGTGAGCCGGTGGACGAAAAGATACTGGACATCGGGAAGGCCGATCTGGCCTTGCTCCCCGCGAATCTGGCCGGGGCGGCGGCGCTGTCCCGCCGGCCTGGATGGCGGGCGGTTTATATTGACAATCTGGCGGTGGTGCTGGCCAGGGACTCCCGCCGTTATCCTAAATTGGACCTGGAAAAGCTGCCCGTGATCGGCCCTCCGGACGCCGCCAAGGGGCGGGCGCCTTTCCCGGACGCCCTCCCCGCGCGGCTGGCGCAATAGAAACTTTCGATTGCCTTCGGCGGCTCGCGCGGGTCATTCTGGACGGCAGAAAAATGGCTATGCCGGCTTTGCTGCGTCTCTTCCGCTGGTCTGTCGCGGCGCTGTCCCTGGCGGCGGCGGGTTGCCTGGTTTGGATGGCGGCTGTTAACAGCCATATCGCTTTTCTCACGCCGGGGCCGGGACAGTGGATCGCTTATCCCGTGCGAAGGGATGTCCGGGTTGTCTGGGACATGCCGCTGCCGGCCGTTTTCCGGAGGACCTTTGTCCTGGATCGAAAACCGGCCGCGGCGAACCTGTCGTGGCGCTCATTCAGGGCGGGGGAGATTCGCGTCAACGGCGCGGTCGTTTCAAAATCCCCGGCTTCGGGTGGAAATTGGAAAAACATCGTTCGTCTTGACATAACCGCCCATCTCCGCGCCGGGACCAACGTTGTCGAAGCCGCGGTCGTCGCCGCGCCCGGCCCTCCGGCCTTGAGCCTGAAAATCGCGGCGGATCATTTTTACTTGGAGTCCGATGAACGATGGGACGTTTCGGAAGCCGGCTCGGTTTGGCTGCCGGCCCGCCCGGCATGGAAAATCCCCCCCGCCGCGCCCGGCAACGCGATCCGCGGCGTCGAGACGACTGCGGAGGCGTTTCGGCGGCGCTGGCCGTTGCTGCTGATTTTTGCGGCCGGATCGCTGCTGGCTGCCTGGGGCATTTCCAAATGGGACAATAAAATCCAGATGCCTTTTCTCGCTGTCATCGGAGTCGCATGGGCGGCGCTGTTCGTCCATAATAGTTCGCTGCTCCCGCTGGCGATGGGGTTCGACGGGGCTGATCATTTGACCTATATCCGGTATTTGCAGGAGCACAGGGCGATGCCGTCGCCGAATCAGGGATTCGAGATGTTCCAACCGCCGCTTTATTACGCCTCCGGCGCGCTGCTGCTGGGCTTGCTTCACCTGAACACCCTCGAAATGTCCGGCATGGTGGCGTTGCGGCTGTTCAGCCTGGCGGCGGGCGCCGCGATACTGGCCTTGATTTTTGCCAGCCTGCGCCTGATTTTCCCCGGCGAATGGAAAAAACAGACGGCGGGAGTGGTTCTGGCCGCGTTTCTTCCGATGTTCGTTTGTCTCCTCCATTATCCCACCAATGAAACGCTTTCGGCCATGCTCGTCACGGCGGCGCTTTACCTCTGCCTGCGAATGCTGCGCGCCCCGGAAATTTCGCCACGCCCTTGCGCGGCCCTGGGCGCGGTCCTGGGCCTGGCGATGCTGGCCAAAGCCTCCGCCATCCTGGCCTTGCCGCCGATTTTCGGCGTCCTGGCCGCCAGGCTCGCCGGCCGGCGCCAACGCGCCCCGGCAATCTGGCTCACCACCCTCGGTCTGACCCTGGAAATATGCCTGGCCCTATGCGGTTGGCATTACTGGAACATCTGGCGGCATTTCGGCAATCCTTTCGCGGGCAACTGGGACCCGTCCATCGCGGTGCCCTGGTGGCAGCTTCCGGGCTGCCATTCCTGGAACGATTACCTGTCATTCGGCTCCGCGCTCACTCACCCTTTTTTCAGCAGCTTCAATGGCGTTTGGGATTCTCTTTACTCGACCCTCTGGGGCGACGGCCTGTGCGCGGGAACGGTCTCCCTTTTCCAGCGCCCGCCCTGGAACTACAACGTCATGGCGATGGGTTTCGCGCTGGCTCTGGCGCCGGCGATCCTCGTTCTGACCGGCTTTGTCCGGGCGGCGTTCCGTTGCTGGCGCGAGCCGAGCCTGGACTGGCTGCTTCTGACCGGGCTGGCGGCTCTTTGCGCTTTTTCGATAATCTATATGACGCTGAAGCTGCCGTTCTTCTCGCAGGCCAAAAGCTTTTACGGACTCCCGGCCCTCCTGCCTTTTTGCTGCTTTGGAGCGCTCGGACTGGAATTTTGGGCGGGCGCCGGCCGGGCGCGGCGAATCATTCTCCTCACAATCCTGGGAACGTGGATGACAACCGTTTACGCGTCGTTCTGGATCCGTCCCCGCGCGGTCCGGGCCGAACTCTCTTCGGCCGTTGCCTCCCTCTATTATGGAAACGAAAGCGACCCCGCCCAAGGCTTCCTCAAAGTTCTGGAAATGGACCCGGCCAACAGCGTCGCCACGGCTTTCCTGGCCGAGTTGGACTCGCGCCGCGGGGACAATGATCGCGCCGCCCGGCGCGTTGAACGGGCGCTGCGGCAAAAACCCGGCGATGCGTACCTGGAAGCCCGCGGAGCGCCTTATCTGGCTGCGGCCGGCCATTTGCCGGAAGCCATGACTTGGGCCTCAAACGCCACCTTTCAGGCGCCGGATGATTTCGTCGCGCCCGAAGTCTGGTGCGCGCTCGCCCTCAAGGCGAACCAGTACGGAACCGCCGAACACGCGGCGCGGATTGCCTTGGGCGCCGATCCGTTTTTCCCTTCAACGCGCGTCAATCTCGGCATCGCGCTCTTGAATCTCGGCAAGACCAACGAAGCGGTGGAGCAATTTTCACTTGCCACGAAAGGATTTTCCCCGCCGCCGCCGGCCCATTAAGCGGTCTTGACTCCGGGGAAATGGGTTTCCAGTATGTTTAAACCGATGAATTCGGAGAATCCCACCAACGCTGCGGGAAACCCGGACAGCGCGAACGATGGCGCCGGCTCCGTTTTGGGGAGGGACATTTCAGACGGAGTTTTCAAAAAGTTTCTCGTTTGCCTCTTTTTGCTGGGCTTGATCGTGCGCGTGGGTTTCCTGGTCGAGCACGCTCAGACGCCCTCTTTTGGCGTGCCGACGTTGGATCAGAAGTATTACGATTCCGTGGCCAAAATGATCCTGGCCGGAGAAGACCTTCATCCGCTTCATGGATTCCGGCCGCTGCTTTACCCGATGTTCCTGGCGGCGACGTACAAGCTGGGCGGGTCTCATGGAGTGGATCTGGCGGTGGCAACGCAGCATCTTCTTGGAGCGTTGACGGGGGTGCTGGTCGCTTTGCTGGGCGCGCGCCTTTTCCGGCATCGCCTCGGCGGCCTGGCGGGCGGGGTGTTATACATGCTGGCGCCCATTCCACTTTACTTCGAGGGCGAGTTGTTGGTCGAATCCAGCTACATCTTTTTGATCTGTCTGGCGCTGCTCCTCCTCCTTCGCGCGGCCGGCGCGCCGGGATGGAAGGGGGGCCTGCTCTGGCTGCTGGGCGGCGCCTTGACGGTGCTCGCCGCGCAGACGCGCCCGAACATCCTGGTTTTCATGGCGGTGTTCCCGCTCTTTGCGGCCTGGCGCTGGCGGCGCTGGCGTCATGGCGGCGCGCTGTGGCCTTTGCTGGGGTTGATCGGCGCGCTGCTCATGGGCATCCCCTGGGGATTTGTCAACAAACTGCAATCAGGCCATTTCCAAGTCGTGCCGACCACCGGCGGCGTAAACCTTTATCTGGGCAACAGGCGCGCCGCGGATGGGATCAAGATGGAACTGGACCGGCGTGTCAATTATGACGAGCGATATGAGGATTCGGTGGAAGTATGGGCGCGCCAGGGATATGAGGCGGCCATGCGCGCGCAGGGCCTCCAGCCTGACACCAATCCCAAGGCCGTTTCCCAATACTGGACCCGGCGGGCCATCGGCGAAATCAAGGCCGATCCCGCCGCATGGCTCCGGTTGATGGTCAAGAAATGCTGGCTGATGCTTTGGAATGCCGAGGTGCCCACCATGAAATCTTTCGCCTTTCTGCAAACGGAATATCTCTGGCTGCGCCTCCTGCCCGTGCGCTGGGTCGTCCTGCTCATGCTCGCCCCCGCCGGAATCTGGGCCGCCGCCAAACGGGGCAATCGCGACGCGCTTTTTATTTTCCTGGTTTTTGCCTCTCTTTACTCCGCGGCCAACGTCGCCTTTTTCATCTGCGACCGCTACCGCTATCCCATCTGGCCGGTCATGGCTGCCATCGGCGGCGGCGGCTTGCTGGCTTTCGTCGAAACCATCCGCCGCCGCCGCTGGCGCGCAGCGCTCGGCCTCGCGGCGGGCATGGCCTTGATGGCTTCCCTTTCCCTGCCCAATTGGTACGGCGCCCAACTTCCGTCCTATGCGCTTGATTATCGCTTGCGTTCCATCGCCTGGTACGAAAAGGGGCGTTTCCCCGAAGCCTTGAGCGACATTGATCGCAGTGTCGCATTGGACCCTGCGGACGTGACCGCGCTGCATCATCGCGGCAACGTGTTGCTGGCGCTCAACAGGTTCGAGGATGCCAGGGAGGATTACGAGCGGACATTGAAAATCTTTCCCGAAGACGGCGGAGTATGGAACAACTACGGAATCGCCCTGGAGGGATTGGGCCGGACGAACGAGGCGCTCCAGGCATTTCGCCGCGCCACCCAATGCCACCCGCCAAGCCAAAACGCCTTTCTCGGAATGGCGTTCGAGATGATCCGTTCGGGCCGCCTTGATGAGGCCGCGGGCGCATTGGACCAGCTTGACAAACAGGAACGAAAGCCGGACGCGGTGGTCCTGGCCCTTCGCTCGGTTCTGGCGCGGCGAAGCGGCCATGCCGCCGAGGCCGGCGACATGGAACGTCAAGCCCGCGCCCTGGACCCGGCGGCGGCGGCGTGGGCCATTGAACGCGCCACCCGTGACTGAACCACGTTCCCCGCAAGTCCATGAATATGCGGGTCGCTTGCTGGCATAATGTATGCTATACTTGCAAAGGCGGTTGTCAGAAGGCAATCTGTGAACGGAAGTTTTAATATTAACCCGCCTTTTGACCAAGTTCACGCCGCCAAAGAAAAGCAAGAAATATGAAAAAGACTACTGGCAAGAAACAAGGTTTCACGCTCGTCGAAATCATGATTGTCGTCGCCATCATTGGTTTGCTGGCCGCGATTGCAATCCCGAACTTCGTGAAAGCCCGCACCACCTCGCAGCAAAACGCCTGCATCAACAACCTGCGTTTGATTGATTCGTCCAAGCAGCAATGGGCCTTGGAGCAGAAACAGATTGCCGGCGCCACTCCGGTCGGCACCGACCTGCAGCCTTACCTGGGCCGCGGCGCCAACGGTGAATTGCCCACCTGCCCCGTGGATTCCGGAAACTCCTTCACCACCAGTTACACGCCCAACAATATCGGCGTTCCGCCGGTGTGCTTGATCGTGTCCTCCTCGCACGTTCTGCCATAATGTGTTGATTTTGTCGCGGCCCATGTGGTCGTGACGCGCGAAAGGCCCGAACCTGTTGTTCCGGGCCTTTCTTTTTTGCCCCATCCTTCCGAGCATTCTGCTTGCTCTAACCATGCCGCTTATGCTACTATTACTCCCCTTGGTGAGGCCGACGTGGCGGAATTGGCAGACGCACTAGACTCAAAATCTAGTATCCGAAAGGATGTGTGGGTTCGACCCCCTCCGTCGGTACCACACCAAACCAGCGCAATCTTCCAGCTTCCCCGCTCCCGAGTCCGCCGCTTTTCTGGACGGGCATGTTCCATTCTGAGACAGTGCCGGACGACATTTCGCTGGCCATACATGGAAATATTGCGAATAATTGCTGCTGGCCAATCGTCATCCATGACATCTGAATATGAATAAGATCACGCGTCGTTCCTTCCTTAAGCAATCCGCCCTCGGAGCAGGGGTTTTGGGCCTGTCCGCCCGATCCTGGGCCGCCATTCCCGGCGCCAATGAAGACATCCGCATGGCCGTCGTCGGCTTTAACAACCGCGGCAAGGAGCACATGGATGCCTGGACAACGGCTCCTGGTGTCCGTTTGACAGCACTGTGCGACGCGGACAAAAAGGTGCTGGACGCCGGGGTCAGCCGCCTTGATTCCAAAGGCGTCAAGGTGGAAGCATATCAGGACATTCGCAAGCTTCTGCAAAGCAAAAATGTGGACGCGATCTCCATCGCCACTCCCAATCATTGGCACGCCCTGGCCTCCATTTGGGGAATGCAGGCTGGCAAGGATGTTTATGTCGAAAAACCGGTGTCCTACGACATTTGGGAAGGCGAAAAAATGATCGAAGCCGCCCGCCGCTACAAGAAGATTGTCCAGGCCGGCACCCAGGCCCGTTCCAGTTATGGCATCAAGGAGGCGGTCCAGTGGGTGCGAAAAGGCAATCTTGGAAAAATCCGCCTGGCGCGCGGACTCTGCTACAAACCCCGCCCGAGCATCGGCATAACCGAAGGTCCCCAGCCGGTCCCGCCCACTGTGGATTACGATTTGTGGTCCGGCCCCGCCCCGCTTTCCCCCCCCCGCCGCCGCCATTTCCATTACGACTGGCATTGGTTTTGGGACTACGGCGCGGGCGACCTCGGCAACCAGGGCATTCACCAAATGGATGTCGCCCGCTGGTTCCTCGGTGAAAAAACCTTGTCACCCCGCGTTCTCGCCATCGGCGGACGCCTCGGTTACGAGGATGACGGCCAGACCCCCAACACCCTCATCGCCTTTCACGATTATTTGGCCGCACCGTTGATCTTCGAGGTCCGCGGCCTCCCGGAAAAAACCGGCTCCGAGGACATGGACGAATACAAAGGAGCGCAGGTCGGCGTCGTCATCGAATGCGAAGGCGGCCATGTCCTGGTCTCCGATGAAGATGAAGGCGAAGCCATCGCCTTCGACAAAAACGGCAAGGAAATCAAGAGCTTCAAGGGGGCTGAGAGCCACTTTGAAAATTTCATCAAGGCGGTCCGCAGCCGCAATGAAAACGACCTCAACGCCCCCATTCGCGAAGGCCACCTTTCCACCGCTCTTTGCCACTCGGCCAACATCTCCTGGCGCCTGGGCAGCCATGCCTCCCCCGACGCCATCCGCGAACAAATCCAGGCAGACCCGGACGCCTTGCCGACGTTCAATCGCATGGCCGAACACCTCGCCGCCAACAAGGTCAATCTCGACAAGACCCCGGTGACACTGGGCATGGTGCTGAAAATGAACCAGTCCAATGAACAGTTTATCGAAGCCAAAAAGGCGAATTACATGCTGGCCCGCCGGCCTCGCGCGCCCTTTGTCTTCCGATTGACATGAGAAAATTTTCCATCCTCGCCGCGTTCCTGGGGTCCGCCTTGCTGCCCGCCGCGGCGGATGACTTGGCGCCGCTGCCTCTGGTCTTGCCGCCGCCCTCAATGAAAGGAACGCCCCAGGCCCTGCCCACCAACACCACCGCCCCGCCCTTGACCTCCGATCCGCGCCCGCCTTTCCTCGCCCCCAAAGGCGCGGCCAATGTCGCCCTGGGCAAACCCGTCACCGCCAGCGACACCAATCTCATCAGCGGCAGCCTCGCGCAAATCACCGACGGCAAAAAAGAGGCCGTTGAAGAAAACGTCGTTACTCTCCGCCGGGGCCTGCGCTGGGTGCAGATTGACCTCCAGGGCGAATTCAAACTCTACGCCGTCGTCCTCTGGCACGACTTCAACATCCCCGTGGTCTATCGCGATGTCATCGTGCAGTTGTCCGATGACCCCGAATTCAAGAACGGCGCGCGGACGATCTTTAATAACGACCAGAAAAACGCCGCCGGATTGGGCGCCGGGACGGACCGCGAGTATTTCGAAAATTCCCTCACCGGGGCGGGACAACTCATGGACGCCGGGGGCTTTCAAGCCCGTTACATCCGCTGCTACAGCAAAGGCAGCACCGACAGCGCCCTCAACAGCTACATCGAGGTCGAAGCCTACGGCCTGCCCGCCCAATGAACCGCTGGCTCTTGGCAGGGTTGGCGTTGATGCTCGGCGTCGGGCTGGGTTTGCGGGCGCCTGATCTGGCGCTCCGGCCCATGCACAACGACGAAAGCGTCGGAGCCATGAAATTCCGTCTTCTCTACGACCATAACGATTACAAATACGATCCCAACGAATTCCACGGCCCCACCCTCCCCTACTTGACGCTTCCCGCCGTCTGGCTCCAGGGCGGAGGCGATTTTAACAATTTCAACGAGGCGACTTATCGCGGCGTCACGGTCGCGTTCGGCCTGGGATTGATCCTGCTGCTGCCGCTCCTGGCCCGGGATTTGGGGCGCGCGGAAACCCTGTGGGCGGCGGCTTTCACGGCCGTTTCGCCCGCCATGGTTTTTTACAGCCGCTACTACATTCACGAAATGTTGCTCGTCTTCTTCACAGCGTGGACTTTCATCTGCTTCTGGCGCTGCGCCAACTCCGGCCGCGCCGCCTGGGCCGCGGCGGGCGGCATCGGCCTGGGATTGATGGGCGCGACGAAGGAAACCTTCGTCTTTGCCGTCGCGGCCATGTTCCTCGCCGTCGAAACTTCCGCAGCCTGGGGGCGATGGCGCGACGGCGGCGCGGCGGTTTTCCAGCCCCGATGGAAATGGCCCCGTCTTGCCGCGGCCCTCGCGGCGGCGGCCGCGACCGCGGTCGTTTTTTTCTCCTCCTTTTTCACCAACGCCGCCGGGCCGCTGGACGCGTTGCGCGCTTATTTGCCGTCGTTCGGGCGCGCCATGGGCGCGACGGAACACGTGCATCCCTGGAACTTTTATTTTCAACGGCTTTTCTTCTTCCATGTCCGCGGCGGGCCGTTTTGGAGCGAGGGATGGATCGCGGCGCTGGCGGCGCTCGGATTTCTGGCCGCGTTGCGCGGGCGCCACCCGCTGCTCCAGCTGATCGCTTTCTACACATTTTGGTTGACTCTCATTTACACCCTGCTGCCTTACAAAACCCCGTGGTGCCTGCTGGGCTTTTATCATGGGATGATTCTGCTCGCGGGCGCGGGCGCGGCCCTGCTCTGGCGGTTGTGCGGCGCGGCCTGGCTCAAGGCGGTCGTGGCGGCGGCGCTGGCGGCGGGTTTGATCCACCTGGCCTGGCAGTCCTGCCTCGGCAATTTCGCGGCGGACTCCAAAGGCGCTCCGTATTGCGCCAGCCCCAAAAACCCTTATGTCTACAGCCAGACGCTGCCCGACGCCCTCCGGCTGGTTGCCGAGGTCGAAGACATGGCCCGCGTTTCCCCGCAAGGTTACGGCACCGTGTTGGAAGTGGTGTCGCCGGAAAGTTACTGGCCGCTGCCGTGGTATTTGCGCCGCTTCCGGAACCCCGGTTATTGGGATAGAATCCCCGATCAGCCGCCGGCACCCATCATGATAGTCTCCTCGGACCTTCGCGCCGCCCTCGACGAGGGTCCCCGCGGGACGCATGTCATGGCCGGCTATTTTGAATTGCGGCCCGGCGTTTTCCTGGAGCTTTACGTCAACACCAATCTTTGGGCCGGCTACGTCAAAACGCTGCCGCCCGAAAAGAATTGACGCCTCCCCGCGTCATTTCATCCGGTTGAACGACGCTTGCAGAATTTCCCAGTCCTTCTTCCCAGCCACTTTCGCCCTCATTCCGGCGTTGATGTCCGCCTCCAGCTTGTTCTTGGTCGGACGGTTGGATTTGTAGAAAATGCCGAAGTATCCGGGAAACCCCGCGTCGGCCAGTTTGTATGCCGCGACTTCATCCGTCACGTCGTGGCTGGCCGGAACAACTTCAAACTTGCCGCCCTTGCGCGGATTCGAAGCATCGAATGCGCCGGCGTAAAACTCCACGCATTCACTCAGGCACTCGATGACGCTGAACCCGTCATGGTCCATCGCCGCCTCCATCATTTGCAGCAAATGGTTCGGGTTGGTGTGCGTCGCCCGCGCCACGAACGACGCCCCGGCGGCGATCAATTGCTTCATCGGATTCACCGGCTGATCCACCGCGCCCCACATGTCCGTCTTGCTCTTGAATCCCAGCGGCGAGGTCGGCGAGGTCTGTTTCTTGGTCAACCCGTAAACCCAGTTGTCCATGATGACATAGGTCATCTTGATGTTCCGCCGCGCGGTGTGATTGAGATGGTTGCCGCCTATCGAAAAGGCGTCGCCATCGCCGCCGAAAACGAAGACGTGCAGGTCCGGCCGCGTCAGCGAAACCCCGCTGGCGAATGGCAGCGCGCGCCCGTGAATGAAATGCACTCCGTTGGCCTGGACAAAATACGGAAACCGGCTCGAACAACCGATGCCGGCAACGGTGGCGATCTTCTCGTGCCACAGCTTTCGCTTTTCCAGCAGCTTGAAATAAAGCGCCAGGACGGAAAAATCGCCGCACCCCGGACACCAGCTCGGATGGTCGGCGGCCAGTTCCTTTTTCGTCAGGGCTTTTCGTTCGGCGCCGGGCGCCGCCGGGACCGGGGCCGGGTTGGCCCGCGCGGATGTTGCGACAGTCGTTTCACTCATGGTATGAATTCCTATTGACAAATTTTTAAGGTTGCATTTTGCGCGATCCGCCGACGGTGACATGCTCTCTGGCGTGTTCCAGAATCTCGCGCACGCGCCAGGTCAAACCGTCCGTTTTGTTCAACCCGCCGATTTTCGGCAGGCAATAGCGCGCGCGCAACAGGCCCGCCAACTGCCCGTACCCGTACAGCCCCTCGTCGTTCATCTCAACCACGATGACCTGGTTGAATCCGGCGAAAATGTTTTCCAATCCCGGCGGCAACGGATTGATGTGCCGCAGATTGATTGAGGAGATGCTGTCCCCTGCCGCCCGGGCGCGATCCACCGCTTCGCGGATGGGGCCTTGGGTCGAACCCCAGCCCACAAGCAGGACGTTGCCTTCCGGCGGGCCGTAAACCTGCGGCGTCGGCAGTTCTTCAGCCAGCTTTTGCAATTTGTGCCGCCGGCGGGCCGTCATCTGCATGTGCAGTTGGGGCGAACCCGTCGGATGCCCCATCTCATCGTGTTCCAATCCGGTCGCCACCGGATAAATCCCGTTCAATATCGGCGTGCCCGGCGCCAGCCGCGGCTCCACGCGCCCATCCAGCGGGTAGGGCGTGTACTGGGCCGCGGGCGAAAAGTCCGGCGTCAAATCCTGGCAGCATTGCTTCAAATCCGGCTCTACGAACGCCTCAATGCGCGTGGCGATGGATTGGTCGCTCAGAATGAAGACCGGCACATTGTATTTCCGGGCGATGTTCACCGCTTCTATCGCCGTGTAAAAGCAATCCTCCACGCTCGATGGCGCCAGCACCACTCGCGGCGAATCGCCATGCCCCCCGAAACAGGCCAGGTTCAGGTCGGATTGCTCCACGTTGGTCGGCAGGCCCGTCGAAGGCCCTCCGCGCTGAACATCGCAAATCACCACCGGGATTTCCGCCATCACCCCCCAGCCAATGGCCTCCGTCTTCAAGGAAATCCCCGGCCCGCTGGAGCCGGTCACTGCCACCCGCCCCGCCCAACCCGCTCCCAGCGCCATGCAGACGGAGGCGATTTCATCCTCGCACTGCACAAAGGTCCCGCCGTATTTCGGCAGCTCGCGGCGGAGCAACTCCATGATTTCCGACCACGGCGTTATCGGATACGCCGCTCCAAATCGTATCCCCGCCGCGATCAATCCATAAGCCAGCGCTTCATTCCCGGTCATCACCACTTGCTGGCTGGATTTTTTCCCCGCTTCAACGAATTGGAACGTTTCCAAAATGTCGCCCAGCGAATAGCCATACCCGGCGTGAAACGCCCCCATCGCCGTTTGAACCACGCTTGGGTCCTTCCCCGAAAACTTTTCCGTGACCAGCCGCTCCAGCTTCGGCGCGTCCAGATCGAACATCCTGGCCACAAGTCCCAGCGCAAAAATGTTTTTCCCCTTGTCCTTCGCCGTGCCCCCAATCGCCTCAATCGTCCGGCTGGAAATGGGAACCCCCACGTGCCGGTAGTCTTTCTCCCATTCCGGATTGGGCTGCACGTGATCGGAATCGTAAAGCACGATGCCCCCTTTGCGCACCGAGGCAATATGATCCTCGTACGAATGCTGATAGAACGCCAGCAGCACGTCCGCCTCGTCCCCCGCGCTCAGCACCTCGCCCGATCCGATGCGCACCTGAAAAATCGAAGGCCCGCCGGAAATCGTGGAAGGGATCGTCATGAATGTCATGACTTCCTGTTCGCTCCGCCCGGCCAGTCGCGCCAGCAAACCGCCAACGGCTTGAATGCCATCCTGCGAATTGCCGGCAAAACGTATGACGGCTTCAGATATTTTCGACATCTTTGGCGTCCCGCCGCCGGCCGGCGGCGCCATTGTGGATTCACTCATGTTTTTCTCCGCGGTTTAAACTCCCCGCCGCCCTTTCATGGCGCGCAGGTGGCACACATCCTCACGCTACCATCTGGGCATGAGTACGTCAAATGCCGCGCTCCAATCCCAAGTCATTCAGGGTGAACGTGTTGCGAAAAACGGAAATTTCTTTCAGAGACGCGCGCGGCAAAGTATTAATTTGACTTATTTTCATCCCCCGCGCCATGGCTTTGTTTAATCACGCTAATCCCCGCGCGAATAAAATCTAAACAACGTCCTCGCCCAATTCCACGTTCCAGTAAGCCATGTCCAGAAAATGTTTCCAACTGTCGTGCTGCACGCCCAAATTCACCTGGACGAACGGACGCCACTTGGGCCGCTTGGGCTTGCGCACCAGGTGCATGGCGGCTTCCTGCGGCGTACGATTGGCTTTCTGCGTGTTGCAATGGACGCACGAACAAACGATGTTTTCCCAAGTCGTCGGCCCGCCCCGGTCGCGCGGGACGACGTGATCCAGATTCAAGTCTTTCCGGTCAAAAACCCGGCCGCAGTACTGACAGGTGTTCCGGTCACGCTCGAAAATGTTGTGCCGGGTGAATTTGACTTCCTTCCTGGGCATCCGGTCAAACATCACCAGCAAAATGACGCGCGGAATGCGGATTTTGAAAGAAACCGTGGCGATGGTTTCGGGGTGCGGCTGCCGCGCGGAAAAATCCCGCCATTGGCTGAAGCTGAAAATTTGAAATTCCCCGTCGTCACCATCCAACACCACCTGGGCGTGCCCTTCAAACAGAAGAGTGAGGGCGCGGCGAGCCGTGCAAACATTCACCGCCTGCCACAAGCGGTTGAGCACCAACACATGTTGATTGAGGAAAGAGTTCATACCAACTCAACTCAGCGCCGAAACTAACACGCCCCCTGCCGCCATGTCAACGCGGCGTTGCGCCGCGGTGCCGGCGGCCGTTGTCACTTTTTGGGTCGCGCCTTCCAGTTCCTACTCCTGATCTTAATCCTAATCCTTCACCCCCAAATCAAATAGAATCCCAAAATAATGAGACTGCCCGCCGCGACTCCCGACACCAGCGCGCCGATCAAGCCGTTGGCGGTCAGCCTGATTCCCTGCCCGCCGTTGGCTCGCGCGCAAAGCCAGCCGAAATAGACAAACAGCCCCAACATCATGGCGCTGTGGAAAATCCAATGATGGCCCGTAAGGGCTTGCATCCCTGTCATGACGGTGGGAATTTTTTCCTTCGCGACCACCAGCAGGCCGTTCGCCACGCTCGCAACGGCCAGGTCCACTTGCCGGCTTCGAGAGCGCCGGCGCGGCCATTCAGACGGCCGGTCCGGGCGCCTTGAACGCAAAGGCGAAAAACGCGGCCACGCAGAGAAACACGAACGCCACAACATGATTTTTCCCATTCCTCTGTCCATCATTCCGCTGACAATTTCCTGTTTTTCCGATTCCCCTGACGCCCGGCCTTTTGGCGGCTGTTCCTTTCCCTGCGCGAAATATATTTCTATTTGCTTTCCCATTTATGCAAGCACATGCAGCCTGCAATTTTTCACGAAAAAAACGTCGAAACCGGCCTTCCGCCTGTCATTTAAGGTCGTCCGGGCAGTTCAGGGAATTGGGGCCGCTCTCATCATCCCTGCCCGCCGCTGCCGAGTCCGCTTGCATCGGAACCGCCCCCGGCGTTAAGCTTCCGCAGTTTCATGGCCAGACAATATAAAATTTTGCTGCTGGATGATGACGAGCAAATGCTGGAGTTGTACCAGGAGTTGCTCCGGCAATTGCCCAGCCATCCGGAGGTCCAGGTCTCCAATTCCGGCGCGCGCGCCATCGCGCTCCTGGAATCCGAACCGTTTTCCCTCCTCATCACCGACTTGCGGATGCCAAAAATGGACGGCTTGCAGGTTCTGGCCATCGTCCGGCGCAAATTCCCCCATTTGCGCATCATCGTCCTCACCGGCGTGCTGGATGAGGAATACCGCTCCCGCGCCTACGCGCTGGGCGTGGACATGTTCTGGCAAAAACCCGCCAACGCCGGGGAGCTTCAACTCTTCCGGGATTGCGTCGAATCGCTTCTGGGCCGCGAAACCCAAAACGAAAGCGGTTTCCGCGGAATGCAAAGCAAAAGCCTGGTGGATTTGATCCAACTCGAATGCCTGTCCCAAAGTTCCGGCGTCTTGCACATCAGCCAGGGCGGCGTTTCAGGCAGGATTTGGGTGCAGAACGGCGAGATCATGGACGCCGCCGCCGCCAGCTTCACGGGCGAGGAGGCGTTCCGGGAAATTCTCTCCTGGAAAAGCGGCCATTTTGAAATCCAGCCCCCGGAGCCGGACCACCCGCGGGCCATCCACCATTCCGCGCAAGGTCTCCTGCTGGATTCCGCGCAGGCGCTGGATGAATCGCGCGGACGGCAAACCAGCGCGAATGCGCCCGCTGCGGCGGAAGCGGGCCAGGCCGCCCCGGCCAATGCAAACCTGGCGCCGCTGGCGCGGTTTGAAGGGGTTGAATTTTTATTGGCCATGCCGCCCGACGAAAAGGCGCCCTGCGAATCCTGGGGGCTTGAGAACGCCCGGGAGGTCGCCGCCTGGGCGCGCGCGGCGCGGAAGCGCCTCGAAGAGTTGGGCGGAAAAATCGGGGCCGGCGCGCTCACGCAAGCGACTGGTTTCGGATTGCAGCGGCATTGGGCGCTCGCCGGACACGAGCAGAAAGGATGGCTTTGCGCGGGGTTCCGGCGCGCGCTCCCCAAGGAGAAGGTCGAGCCAACCATGAAACACATTTTCACCAAATGGGCCGCCTGAACAAAAAATCCCACGCCGGAGAACTGCGGTGCCTGCCCACCGGCTCGTTCACGGTGGATTCCGAGGGCTGTGTCGTCAGTTCGACTGTCCCGCAATCGGTCCCGGCCGCGCTGGTGCGGGAGATCGGGCAGGGCGTGGTGTCCATTTTCCGCGGCGCGCGGGAGGCCAATCTGTCATTTTCGGAGTTGGTCGCCCAGTACGCGGCTTTCAAGATCACGGCCCGCGAGATGCGCGGGGGAGCCATCATTTTCCTCTCGCCCAAGGCCCCGCAGTGGGTTTCACCTCCGTAATTTGTGGAGTTATGCGCAACAAAAAATTGGACAAACTCGTCGTGCAACTGGAGAACTACCTGGAGTGCTGGAAACAGTTCAACTACTTCATCAACGTGGCCAGAAACAAAAAATTCA
>Ga0316226_1000724_pt1 | contig 41126 bp, 47 predicted proteins | sample TBH18017metaG_FD_206009 | JGI IMG/M metagenome (GOLD analysis project Ga0316226, IMG submission 206009) | Freshwater microbial communities from Trout Bog Lake, Wisconsin, USA - TBH18017 | ecosystem: Environmental > Aquatic > Freshwater > Lake > Hypolimnion/Profundal zone | place: USA: Wisconsin...
TAGAGGGCTGGCCCGACCAGATGACCGACCAGACACCTGCGAGGCCCGTGGTCGAGAGGTCGGCGTGGAATACGCCGGCGCTGTCGTTGATGATAGTGCCAGAGGGGTCGCCCGAGCCGTTCGTCCAGGTGTAGGTCGTGGAGGTCTGACCCTGCACCGAGACCTGAAGCGTCACGATGTCGGGGTTGACTACCGTGCCCGAGATGCTTGTAAATGGGTAGTCCGAGGTGGTGGCGCGGATGGTAGCGCCCTCGAAGAAGGTATATGAGCTCATGCGTAAAACGTGCCTTTCACTGTAGATCCATAGAACGTGCCCTCAACCTCGGCGCTGTAGAACGTGCCCTTAACGCTTGCGGCGTAGAACGTGCCCTCAACTGTGCCAGGGGAAGCCTTGAAGCCGACCTTGCCGAGAAACCAGCCGATGAAGCCTGCGCCGAAATAGGGGCGCGTGTAATTCTTGCGTGAGGTCATGCCAGACCGACCCAGATGGGCGAGCCGCCTACTGTAATGATGGATGGCATTTAGTTCCCTTACTTGATTTCGCTTGCGGCGATGACTTGGAGAGCGACGAGAGCGTCAGCCAGCCCTTGTGCCAGCGTGGTCACTCCCTGCACCGTGCGAGCGAGGATGGGTGCAAGTGCGTCCGTCGAGGCGGCGAGGGTAGCGAGGTCGGTCTGGGCTTGAGCGAGTGATGGGGCCATCTGTGAGACGAGGGCCTGAAGGTTGGCGTTAGCGGCGATAATGCTTTGCTGGTTAGCCAGCGTCACGGGGTCGGGGGTTGATGTTTCGAATGAACTACCGTTTGAAAGCACTACTTGTTCGACCGATGAGCCGTCAGCGTTTTCAATGTAATTGGTGGACACAACTGTGCATCCACCGAGGTCTTGTCCAACTGTGTATTGAGCAGGCATAAAAGTTCCTTACTGAAGAGACGAGTAAACGGCACTTGTCGACGTTACCGCCGGCGTAAACGTCGTCGTGCCGACTACCGGGGTAGTAGATGAACTTCCCGTTTGGTATTGCAAAATTGGCGTTGCCGACGCCCACAAAATCTCACCAGCACCGGTAGCACCAAAACCGGCAAGGGTCGGGTAGACCGGTGAAGTGGTGCCGTAAATGCCAATGCCGACGTAGTAAAGACCCGACGTAGGCACGGTGTAGGACGACGACAATCCCCAGTTAAACAACGTGTTTGCGTTCATTGTTGTCAAAGACTGAGACCCAATAGCGACACAAAGACCCGACGAATTGAAAATACCGGCCCATTCGTTCGTTAATGAACTCCCGGCCGTTGATGTCGTGGCAAACTTCACGCTGTTAACAACCTGACCGGCATACAGGTACACCGCTTGAAAGTGCGGCGTACCCGTAACCGTGTAAGAAGCGTTTGAAAAAATGCGGCTAAAGGTTTCGGCAACGTTGTTAGTGCCACCCAGCGCAAGCGTCTGCTGGTTAATCGTGACACCAATAGCCGTACCCGTACCACCGTTGCCTACAGGCAGAGTGCCGGTCACGCCGGTCGTCAGGGGTAGGCCGGTCACGTTCGTCATCACGCCCGAGGCTGGGGTTCCGAGAGCGGGTGTGGTCAGCGTGGGGCTGGTAAGCGTCTTATTGGTTAACGTCTGCGTAGCGGCAAGAGACACAAGCGTATCGGGTGAAGATACCACGGGCAAATTGATTGTTTGAGTAGAAGCCGTTGCGGCGCCCTGAAGCACGGTATTGCCGCCGCCAGCAATCGTACCGGCTGGGAAACTTGCCTGACCGGGATAAACAGAACCCGCGCCATTAACAAAAGTCGGGCTGGCTATTGAGGGCGAGCCAGCAAGAACAACTGAGCCGGTTCCGGTGGATGTCGTAGCGCCGGTTCCGCCGTTAGCAACCGCCAACGTGCCTGCAAGGGTGACAGCGCCGCTCGTAGCCGAGGCTGGGGTCAGCCCAGTCGTTCCGCCAGCGAAGGTGGTCACGCCTGTTGTAGACGTGAGCAAGGTAGCGGAGGTAGGGATAGTCGTGGAGTTGATGGTGGAGCCGGTGATGTTGGAAGCCAGCCCGAAGGTCGTCTGCCCGTTGGAGTAGGTGACGACGATGTTGCCGCTTGAATCCGTGTTGAGCGAGGGTACTGCCGAAGCCCAGTTGCTTGTCGTTTCCGTAACACCAAACCAGTACGAACCTGGGGCAATCCATACAGGGCTGTTTGCGCTTGCGCCGTCAATGCTTTGACTGTCACCAATGCAAGGCCAAATGGGAAGCCAGTGAGTGCTGTTGGCGTTGTCAACCCAAACGGTTTGACCCACCGATGATATGTAGGGCAGGTGGACACCCGTACCTGAACCACCGTTGGTTGTAGCAGTTGCTCCCGAAACGATGTTGTAGTTGTACGTCAGGGCCGCCACGCTTGTCTGCGACGAGCCTGTTGCCGTGATTGAGCCAATCGTGCCGATTGTGCCTTTCTGAAGTGCGCCAGCGACCGTGGTGTTTGCCGAAATGATGCTCTCGACGTTGGACGTGCCGACCAGAGTAGCGGCGACTGAGCCGGCGCCAGAAGCGGTCACGTCGCCGGTCAGAGTGCTGATGCCCGTTCCAGCCGGTCCTTGTGGTCCCGTCGGGCCATCAGGTCCCGTCGGGCCAGCAGGTCCCGTCGGGCCAGCAGGTCCAATAGTCAAGACCAAAGAGTCGTCCAGCGTCCAATAGGTCTGAGCGCCGGTGGAACCAATCGGGTAAGTGACAGCGACATAGTACGAATCGATTGCTACGCCCGTCATCTCCCATTGTCCGGGGCCACCAAAGTTTGTGCCGGTGGTAACAGGACCAAAGACGTTCGTGCCAATCGTGCCGGTGGTAGGGGCAGCGGTGCCAGCGGCAGGTTCAGAGGTGAACAGCGACGTGCTGTAGGCCATGACCTGTGCGCCGTTGAGCGCACCCGAAGGTCCGAAGACTACGCCTGACAGAACGCCTGTGGTCATTAGAGTACCGATTCACCTTTGTTGATTGCCGCTTGGGTTTCGTCTAGGCGCTTGCCAAGTTTCGTGTCGCCCTTGAGGGACGTGTTCGTTTCGACTTCCCACTTGGAGTCGGCGCGGGCCTCAAGCCGGGCAGAGCCCTTCACCGACTTAGGCTGTAATCCGTTCTTGCGTAGACGCCGGTAGGCGGCCACGTCTTTGTGCATGATGCGAGTCTCACGTTCAACCGTGCTTGCCTCGGACCGGGTAGGCATAGCCGAAGGAGCAAAGGCAACCGAAGCCACCTTGCACCCGAAGCACCCTTCGGGGCATACACCTGTGTTGTGTCGTAGTGTCGTCATTGAATGCATCCTCCGTAGCCAGCGGCAGTCAGTGCCGTTTTTTCGGAAGCCGAAATGGTTGTCGGCCCTAGGTACACTTTAGTAATCCAGGGGTTGTGGGATACGCTGGTGGACGTTGGGACCGGGGGCGTGTGTTGGTAGTTGACGTAGTAGGACGTTGAGTACGGAGCAGAAGGGTTGTTGGGGTCGTACGGGTACGGAATGTTGGTGTTCGACACACCAACGATGTTGCCGCTCAGGTCAAAGCCGTTAGGCGTGTCCTGAACAAACGTGCCGTCGCTGAGAGCGAACACCGCAATAAAACGCTTGCGATTGGGGAAGTACCTAAACAAACGATTCCCCAGCCCACCTGCAAAGGGCAGGATGGGTGGGTTATCGTATGCTACGGGCGGAGTGAAGGTTGCCACTCCGGACTACTTTCGACCTTGCGCTCCAAGACGGATTGCGGCCTCGGTGTCCGTGGTACCACGACCACCCGTAGTCTGCACTTCGCCGCGAGGCGTGGTGGCAGTACCGACTGGCTTGTTCACGCGGTCAATACCCATCTGGCTCTGCTCAAGCAGAGTGGTCGGGCGGAAGTCCATCACAAAGCCAGGACGCTCACGGTTGTCCGTGCTAAACACATCGTCAAAACGGCTAGGCATTAAATGTCCTCTCGAACCTTGAAGGGGATGACTTCAGGCTGAATAGTGGCAGCAGCGTAGTCAATGGTGGTGATGCCGGTAATCAGGGGAGCCTGAAAACCGTCGCGGCCAGTGTTCGCTTCCATACCACGGTTGACGGGGCCAGACGTGGTGGTCGAGGTAACAGGGGGCGGAATGATTCCAGTGTCCACCGTGTTTGCGGCGCCACTACGAAGGTCGAACTCCGAGATGGTCTTGAATGCGGCGCGTGATTCCATTACATCCACCTTGCGTCTGTCATGGTGCAGTTCCCGCAATAGCACGGGTCTGAGGTTTCTCCCTTGACGGCGCTGGCGTCATTGCGCTTTGCAGCGGCAACATGGTCAAACGAACGTCCGGGGATTGGGTCGGCAGCGTCTAATCCACGCGTGAGGCCGAGGCCGGTAGGTACAGTCATAGTTCCTCCGAAGTGAACTGGTCGGAAACGGGGACGAGTACGCCATTGAGGTCAGTAAGACGACCGCAGATGAGGCAGTGGATTTCATCAATCCCTGCCTGCACGTCGAACGAACGACATGCGGCGCAATTACGAGGCCATGGCATACTCGTCCCCTATTCCTACTAGTTGGCCGGGTAGACCACGCTGGCGGAGCCGAGCGTACCAGTGCTGAGGCTGCTTGCAACCGTGAACTGGTTGAGCGCAGTGTTGACCGCGGTGACGACGTAGGTGCCGTTGATGCCGCTGGTGGTGGCACCAGAGATAACAACTGAATCGTCGGTAGCAAGACCCGGAGCCGCCGAAGCCGTGAACGTTGCGAAGCCCGTAGAAGGCGTGTTGAACGCAACGCTTGACAGCGAGGTGGTGACAGCGGAAGATTCACCCATGTCAATGTTCGGGTCGAACGAGGTGCCAATGTCAGCACCGAGCAACGAGGACGACTCAATACGCATGACAGAAGCCTGACGGAAAATACCGTAAGCACCAAGCCAGTACCAACCCAGCGGGACGTAACGGCGCAGACGGTCGGTGATGGGACCGGGCACGACGTGTGGGTACGCGCCATTGCCGTCAATCATCGAGTACGCCTTGGCAAGAGCCTGACGGCCCAAGACGATGGTGCCGTAGACGTTTGTTGACGAAGCGCCAGCACCCGCGAACACGGGAGCGCGAGGCGTTTCAATCCAACGGACGCCTTCGAAGGCACCCAACTCACCAGTCCAGATTTCACCCGGCTGAGCGTACACGTGAGGCGCACGCCAACCCTGAACGTTTGAACCAGAAATGGTTTCGCCCTGAAGGTCGGCAACCAAGTCGGGGTGAATGTAACCGACGTACATACCGCCGAACGTGGGAACGTTCTGCGAGCGCAGACGAGCACGAGCGACACGAATGTCCAGCGAGGACAAAGTGTTTGCCGCAGCAACCGACGAACGAGCCGTTACGGAACCAAGCGACGTAGCGCCCAGACCCGATGCGTACATCACGTTGGTGCCGTTGTCGAGGGCACCACGAGCAATCGTGTCAATCGACACACCGGCGTTGTAACCAACGACGTTGGCGACAACAGGGTCAATGTCCACGAACGAGGTACCGCGCAACTTGGCAGTCGTGAGTACGGCGTTACCGTATTCGGCCAAGGTCAGCGTGACCTGCGAGTCGGAAAGGGCGGTGACTGCAACGTCGGACGACTCGGACAGGGCCGAGGACGAGATTGGCAAGTCGTTGACGATGGTGAACGTTACCGAAGCACCAGGCATGGCCTGAGCAGTCGGCTGAACGTCAGCAGCGGCGTCGAAGTACAACTCAGGACGAAGGGCAAAGTATGCCAGTCGGTCGTAAGCGGCCTTCGAGAAATCGAGGGTAGTCTGGCCGGTAAAGGCGTCGGTACCCGATACGTTATAGGCGTCAGTCGCCATAAGGGGTGATTCCTTTCAGGAAGTGAAAGGCTTAGTACATCCCCGCTGTGGTTACACCGACCTTGCGGCCGACTTCTCCACGTGCAATTGCCATGACTTCCTCAACGCTCTTTGCGTCCGCCAGTGCCGCGTAGTACTCCTGCTGGGGGTCGGGGGTTGCCCCGACAGAACCAATAGTCGCACCCTGCGCCCGACGAAGGGCTTCGAGTTCAAGGTCATTCGACTGTCCTGCTTGCGCGGGCGGGGCGTCCAAGATACCGTACTCGCGGGCCTTTTGGCGGATTGCCTCAAGGTCTGCTTCACCACGGTAAGCGTCTCGGAAAAGATTTCCGAGAGGTGAGTCTGGAATACCTGCCTTAGCCAGCAATACTTCACGCTTCTGAGTTTCAAGTTCCTGGCGCATCTGCTCCAGTTCTTTGCGAGCCTTCTCCGCTTCACGCAACTGCTTCCGAATGTTCGGGTCAAGCGGTTGGTTCTGCGTTTCCTGCTCGTCAAAATCGTCGTCGTATGCCATGCAATCGCTCCTTGCGGGTACGCACTTTGCCAGAGGTTAACAAAGCGGATAAGTTGTAAAACTGCACCTTTACGCATCGGGGTTGTGCCTTCCCCAAATGGGTTTGGAAGCCAGCGCGCCTGCGGCCAAACAGGGCCAACTACCTATTTAGATTGTACATTACGGATATTGAGATGTTACGGCGTTAGGTCCTTGCGGAGCCAAGTCCAGTAACGCCCTTAGAGGTCTCGACGTAGCCACCGCCCTTTTCGAACGGAGCGACCTTTGCTTGTTCGGCACGAGCCACTTCAGTTTGAGCGGCAACTTGGTTGATGCCACCGAATCCTGCCAACTGCGAAGCAAGCAACGTGTTCGTGTTAAGGGTGGGGGTGTTCGCCCCGGGAAGGCTGCGGGTGAGTGCAACGTCACGACTGGCCCCAAGAACACCTTGCTCAATCTGGTTGACACCATAAGCAAGGCCCTGATTGCCCGCTGTGCCTGCAAGTTTGGCCATGTCTGCCAGGTCAGTTGCTCCGGAGAAAGAAAGACCCTTAAGACCAACACGGTTTGCGTAGTCCTGAATCTCAGCGGTTGCCACCTGTCGCTGCATCTGGGGTAAGCCAAGCGCCTTCTTGTCCTTTGGCGTTTCGCCCGTGAGCATGTACTGCATCAAGTCGCTGTGAGTAATACCGAACTCGTTCTTCAGCAAGGAGCGGGTGCCCGCGTCGGCGTTGATTACTTGAGAGTAAATGTCCTGCACTCGCTGGGTGTACTCGGCTGCGGAGATGTGGTGGTTCAGGATTTCGGCGATTTGGTTACGTCCAGGCATCGGGGCACCGTACTGCGTCGCTACGTTCATGATGCTTTGGGTGTAGTCCTGATACTGCTTTTCGCTCATGCGAACGTTGCCCTTGCCCGAGTTGTACTTAACAAGTCCAGGGAAAGCGGTTTCGTAGTCCTGCTTGATTTTGCTGAAGGTTGCGTCAGACATTCCTGGCGGTTTAACCTCACCACGCAACACGTCCATGAGCGCGTAGTGGTTGATGAGGTGGTCTCCCTGCTGGGTGATAAGTCCCGTCAGCGCGTTAGTAAGCCACTGCGTCATTTCAGGAAATGCAGCGCCGTACCAGTTTTCAATGGTCTGCTGGATGTTGTCGATGGCATTGGCCTGTTGGCTGGCGGTGGCGCTGGCGATGCCAGCAGAGATGCCGTAGTTCAGGTTGTTGCGGAGTTGGGCAATCGCCTGCTGTTCGTTGGCAATCTCTTTGTTGGCGGAAGCCAGGGCGGGAGGAACCGCCTTGAACATGTTCCCACCGGCCGCTTCAATTGAACGCCAGTTGATTTCCGCAAACCCGGGCGGTAGTTTCTGCCCTTCGGTCATCTGGAACTTCTGGGCAAGATAGTCGCCAAGCATCGGGTACTGACCGATGAGGTAAGAGATGCCGTCCGCTAACTCGCTGGATTTTGTGACCGGAGCCATGACAACCTGGCCGTTAACGGTCGGCTGAGCGTACTGAAGAAACTGCTTGCTGTAGTCAACGCCATTGTAGATAGGACTAATACCCAAACCTTTAATGACTTCGCCAAGGCTAAGGTACTTTCCACCACCGACGGAACCAAAAATCATTTGCCCGTTCTGGACAATGGGCTTCTTGGGCGGGGCTGGCTTCTGAGGGGTTCCCATCTATTGCACCTGTTCCATTCCTGTCTTGAGGGTGTTTAACAACATGTTCGCCCGGGCGTGGGCTTCGGGAGTGTAGGCCCACTTGAAGGCGGGCTCGGTCCGGATGTGGTTCTTCCACTGGTCCAGCGTCATAGGCGTGGGGCGTCCAGTCTTTTCGTCCTGGCCACCCATCAATGCGGCCGACGCCTTGGGGTCGTTCATAAAGTCGGGTTCGAAGTTCTCTCCCAACATTTGCTTGGCCGACTGGCGGTACGGCTCAAGCAAGTACGCCGTGGGAATGCCTGAGGCAATCTGTGGGGCGAACGAAGGGTAGAGTCCTTGGGCGGTTGTCTTGAGGTATTCCTCGAATGCCTTGAACTTGCCCTCATCCGCCCCATCGGCCATCTGCTTCAGCGATTCAGACGACATGGGCACTTGGTAGTTGTGGGCTAGCATCGCAAAGTCTTCGGTACCGTATGTCTTTTCGGGTGCTGGTGTTTCTCCGGGCATTGCTACTCCTTAGTTCGCGGTGGGTAGTTTGGCAAGGACTGAGGTCAAGAAGTACCCCTGGTTCTTGTAGTACGGGTTGGCAGCCGCCTGGAGACAGAACGCATACCATTCCTGGCGGACGTAGTTGGCAATCGTCTTGTCGCCAACAGAAACCAAATCGTTGACCTGGGACAAAGCCCCGTTGTATTGCTGAATGAGGTTTTCGAACTTGGCTTTTTCGCCGGCCCCACCGAAGACGGCGTCTGGTACGTCCTTGGACTTCAGCATGGTGTTCATTTCCTTGAAGGCGTTTATTTCAAGGTTGTGCCGCTGAGCACCAACAAACGAGGTGTACCACGTCGGGTTCGAGGACATGCCGTACTGCTTTGCCGCCGTGCTGAGGGCGGTGTACTGTTCGTACGAAATAGCCTGCCCAGCGGTGCTCCCGTTGCCCCCGAACTGCGGCTCAGTGGCAAGGTAGTTGTAGTAGTAGTCGTTGCCCGCCGAAACCAAGAGGGCGTTGATGTAGTCCTGAGGAGCGTCCGTCTGGCGCAAGCCAAGCGATGCTTCAAGTTGGTACGCCTGCGGCGAGTAATTACCTCGGGTAATCAACATTGCCGATGCGTTGGGGAACTGACGAGCAACGTTCGGGTGGTCCTGAATGAACTGAACTGCCGACGTTGTTTCCGCCCACGTCTCGTACGGCCCGCTGCTGTGAGCAACAAGGTCGTAGAGGTGAGTGGGGAACTTCTCCGCAAACTTTGCCGACGCCGACTGAAGCGTGTACTTCTGCTTGGTAAGTGGGTCAACGCTGTCAAGAATCTTTTGGAACTCGGGGTCAGCCGAGAACTTCTCCTGAAGGCTCAGTGCAACGGGCGAACCCATCTGAAGCACTGACTTCACCAAGAACATGACGATGGCCTGAGCGTGGGCTTCGTCGAGGAACTTCTGGGTAAAGCCAACTTGATTGAACATCTTGGTGATGCTCAGGTCCGCCTGGCCGCGGCAGTACTGGACAATTTGCTGTTGCGTCCATTTGTTTCCAGTGTCGGGGTTGATGCTGTTCCAGTCGTACTTGTTGTAGACGTTCTCGTATTCACGCGTGTACAGGTTGTCCATTGCGTTGTTGATGACAAGGTTTTCGGTACTGTTCAAAGCGTCGGTCGAAAACTGGGGGATGCCAGACACACCAGCCAACGAAACACCAACCTCAAGCAAGTCGCGAGCGGCCGTGTTTGGGAAGAAGTCGCTGTACAGCGACGAGTTCGCCGAAGCAGGCCCCAGAACCCAAGCGTTAAGAACCTTGGAAAGCATCGGCCAGGTGTGTGACTTGTTAAGGAAGAACTCGGACATCTTGATTGGGATGGTCACGACGGGGCCCCACGATGGGCGGAAAAGCCCAAGGTCTGAGAGGTAGTCGTGGCGGCCAAAGCCCGTCGAGCCCGTGGGGAACACAGACGACACAGAAATTGGGTCGAACGCAAAGCCAAAGTTCATTTGGTTGAAGAACCAACCGGGGCTGTTGGGGTCAATACGAGTACCGGCAATGGCGCCGGACTTGCCCAGCCAAGTTGAGCCCGGGATGAAGATGCTTGGGATGTTCCCGCCAGAGGAGGCGCTGCTGATGTAGTTAGTCACGCCCAAAGACAACTTAAGGTACTTCTCAAATGCACCCGGGTCTTCGCGCATGACGCGGAAAGCACGACGCCAAGCCTGGTTTTGGGCAAAGTAGAACGGCGCGGCAACTCGCATGTTTACTTCCCAAAGGGTCTTGTCCTTGGGGTTGTGAACATACTTACTCATGTTGCGGAAGGCACGCTCGTCGGCCATCGCCTGAGCGGTCTCTTCGTCCACCGCGTTAATCTTCACTAGGTCGCGCAACTTCTCCATAGCGTAGTGCTGCTCAAGGAGGAACGTGGGTTCACGCACCATCTTGTTCACGATTGGTCCAAGGAATTTGTCGTGCCCAACCTGCGTCAAGTGCTGGAGCGAGTAACGACCTGGGGCGCTGGCCTTGGTCATGCTGCTCGGGATGTTGGTCGGTGCAGTAGCGCCCATGCCGTTGAGGTCACGGGTGAACTCGTCCATTGACTTAATCGTCTCAGGGTTTGCGGCCTGCATAACAAGCGGCGAGTGGAAGATGTATCCCGTCTCGTCCTTACCCATGACACTCTTGATGGCATTTTCGGCGATTACGGCAGCCCATTCTTCGTGAGCGGAATTACGGGCCAACGGGCTAGTTGCGTTAAGGCGACCGAGGTCTCGGTCGAAGCGAACGCGGTCTGCTTCGGAAAGACTGTTGATGGAATCAAGTGCGGTCTGTTCCAACTGCTCGCGAAGAATCTCCACCGACTCAGGCGTACGGTACTGCGAGGCACCGGCACTGATAATCTCCTGGCGCTGCTCGTCTGCCGAAAGTCGCTCGACTTCACGAGGAAGGTTATTGAGGTCCCCGCCCATTGACTTGAGGCCGGCCTCGTAGAAGATTTCTTCAAGTTTCTTTGAGGTGGGGTTGAGCAGTGGGTCGTTCGCCAAGCGGGTGATGTGCTCACGCAAAGCACGGACGTAGTCTGCGCTGCCCGACGAAAGATAGCCCCAGCCGCCGTCCTTCGAAGAGTGGGTATCGGCCATGATGAAACGGCCCTTGTCGTCAACACCAAGAACAAGACCAGCCATTGCGTTTTCGACCGTCTTGTCATTGAACACGGTGTCTTCGACTTCATGCACGCCACCGGGCAGGTGTCCGTTGTGACGGATGATGGTGCCGACAAAGTCGTCCAACATACGGTCTCGCTGGAATTGGTCCATGCCTCGGACGATGTTTTTTTCGACACCGAGCAAAGCACCGGCGACAACGTTGCGGATGAGGCCTCGTTCCTTGGTAGCGTCTTCCAACGCCATGAGTCCTCGGGCTTCGTGCTTCGCAATCGCAGTCATTACCTTTGCGTCAAACGATGCCCACCCACCAAAACGTAGGGAGTTAAGCGTTGCTTCGGAAGCGCCGACGCGAAGTGCCCAACCGCCGGAGAAGAGGGCAAGGGGAACAAAGGTCTTGCTCAGGAATCGGTTGATGCCGTCAGCAGTGCGCTGCCAAGCAAGGGTGTACGGGTTCTTCCCCTTATAGGCGGCGTACATTTCCTTGACCAGTTTCTGAACCGTCTCGATGGGCGGGTCCTTGACCAAGGCGTTGAACGCCTGGGCGTCAAGGTTCTTAAGTCGCATGGTCAAGGTGTCCTTGACTGGAGAGAAATCAGTGAACCGCTGCTCCCAGAAATCCTTAAAGACTTCTTCCGCAAAGTTGTTGCCGTGCACTGCGCCAATGCCTTCAAGGGTCGCGCCAAAGATTCGACGGGCGGCCCGAAGGGTTGGGTTGTTTGTCATCGTGTCTTCGGTCGCAAACGTCATCTTCTCGGCGAAGTACTCGTCAAGATTAGCAAGGTGGTAGTTACGTCCGCCGTAACGCATGATGTAGTACGGGAGGCGACGGAAATCAATTTGATTTACCGGGATGTTTTCGGCGCCCCTGAACTTTGACGCAAGGCTTTCGAGGTACTTCTTTTCTTCGGGGTCTGCTTCGAAGGCGTAGTCCTTAGAGTTAATGTACTCGCGAAGAGGGAACTTGCTAAGGAAGTCCTCCTGCGCTGAAGTCAATTCATCTCGTAAACCCTTAAGTACGCCATCAGGCGCGTAGGTCGAAAGGTGGTGCCAGAGTTCGTGAACAAGGGTGTGCTTGAGGTAAGCGGGGTTGCGCAACGCCTTGTCGAAAATGTTCATTATGGTGTCGTACGGGTTGTAATTACCTGCTTGTGGGTACACGCCCAAAGCGATAGGGCTTTCACCGCCGACCTTCCAAGTGAAAAGCCCCTTGAACATTCCCTTGCCAATCATGTCGGCAAACGAGTTAAGTTGGTCAATAAACTTCTGGGCGGTCTCGGGGTTTCCCGGGAACGTTTCTTGCAACCTGTCCTTTAGGCGGTCAATGACGCCACGGTCCCAGCCGGTCTCGGACGCAGGCATTTCGTAGAGGTCTTCGTCCTGCAGGTCCTGTGAATAGGAGTCCGCAATAAACTTCTTCATTTCTGGTGGCTTGTACCCACGGCCCGTCTTGAGCATCTCGCTAAGTTCAAGGCTGTTGTGGGTTGCCTCCCGAAGCGCAATGACGGCGTTACGGAGTTCTTCCTCCGTGTACGTCGGCGATTCCATGCGACGAGCGAGTTCAGTCGCAGCATCCTGGAATGCTGTCTGTCGGCCCTTTAAGGAGTTCATCTCCTGAATAAGTTCCTTGGGGTCGGCAGGCTTGTCCCCCATGCCCATTGCGTAAGCAAAGAGGCTCTCGGAGTTTCCACGAGCAATCTCGTCCGCAAGCGAATTTATGCGCGGTTGGATGTTAAAGACTTCCGCACGAATCTCGTCGTACGCATTGGCAAGTTTTTCGCTTTCAGCGGCGTACTTGTCAGCCATGTGCTTGGCGATGATTGACTGGACGCCGTCGTGGCCGGTGTTATATCCCTTGACCATGTCAGTCTCGGCCAATTTGGGGTCGCTAGCAATCTCGGCAACTTCATCTGGCGTGAAGGCAAGACCGGCGCCTTCGATGGGGGAGTCGGTCCCATAGGCAATCTTGGCAATTGCCTTCTTGATTGCGTCGTGGGCCGTACCGTGGCCAGGCATGTGCGCCATCTCGTCAATCTTGACAACACCGTTGTCGTCCATGCGGGTGGTTGCCGCGCCAACAACGTCACCACGAATTATGGCAACGTGGCCTTCTGCGCCACTGGCAATTTTTTCAATGGCGTCGGCCAGGGTCCGCATCCTTGCGGCTTCCTGCGGACGGTTGACCATTACATTCGCTGCAATGCGGATGTCGGCCGCTTGGTTGAAGAGCATGCGCCTTTGACGCTTTGTGTTCTTCATGTAAAGCACACGTCCGCCGTCTTCCTTGAATTGCTCAGCACCCTTGTTGATGGCGTGGGTTTCTGGGCTTACGCCTGACGCTTCAAAGCGGGTGGCCACGGGTTCAATCTTTTTGACTGCTTCTTGGATTTTGGTTCGGACGACTTCGTCTGCGCCGTTCAAGTCTGCGCCATGGAACTCGGCCAATTTCTGCAGGTCTTCAAGTTTCAGCAACTGAGTGGCAAGTTCCTGGCCATGCTGCGAAGCGTAGATGGTGGCAGTTATGGCCTCGGTCCTCTTGGCCAATCCACGGAGTTCTGCCGCACGCGGGAACCGAAGTTCTCCCAGGTGGGTCAAGCCAATGCCACCAAACTTGGCGGCGTCGGAGTTGACGGTCTGTGCAGCGTCCGCACCAAACTCACCCGCAATAGAAGCAAACGCGGTGCGGCTTCCGCCGTCGAGTCCGGTCATGCGAATCACTTCATTCCACACGTGGTCTGACGAAGTCGCAAGGAAAACTGACAATTCGGCTTTGTTCATACCTGCGGTGACGCGGCGCATCACTGCGTGATACATTGCGTGGCGGTAGACGTTGATGTAGTCCTGCTTGTTAGTCGTGTGTAGCAGCGCATCGCCAACAGTCTTGATGGTAGTTTCGTCCATCAAACAAGAGCGCAAGAAGTCCATAATCGCTGGGATGGCGTCAGCACTGCCGACTCGAACAACGCGGTTTTCCACTTTGCCCAAGAGGTCGTCGATGTACATGGCGTCACGCGTGAACCGGGTGGACAGCCAACGGGCAAATGCGGTGGTGCTCAGGACGCTGTCGCCATTGGCAATGTAAAGAAGGGCGTTGTTTGGGCGGATGTCCACACCCGTCTGCTCCATCACGGCCTTGGCGATGTATTCACGGAATCGACCGTCGGTTTCAAATGCATCACCTACGGTGTGGAGAATCTCACCCAACTTGCCCTTAAGGGCCGCCTTGGTTACTTCATAGTAGGTCATGGTTGGCACCATGCCCTTGGTCATTGAGAAACCCTCGGCAACGTCTTGGTGGATTTTGATGACTTCATCGACGGTCTTGGCCTCGCCCAAACGAGAAAGCAAAGAGCCCGCAGATACGTCTCGGACTGCATCGTTGCTGTACGTATTACGGAAAGCGTCAGCAATCTCGGCGGCATTGTGGGTGGCCATGTACTGGAAAGCGCGACGCACGCGCCCGTACTCGTTGTAGGCTCGTTGTACGTCATCAGCGCTGCGAACGCCAAGACCACCGAACCACCGACCCAGCATTCCGCTAAAGCCGTCAAATGAGAAAGCGCCACCGACTGCTTTGCCGTATGCTCCCAAGGGGTCGGCGCCAATCCACTTGGTATAGAAGTCGGTCAAGCCGGAGACAGGGGAGAAAAACATGCTCCCCTTGTCCAAACCAAAATAACTAGCAAGGACTTGCCCGTCGGTCCCCATTGGCCGGCCAGAAGCATCGTAAGCGATACCGTTGCGGGTCTTGTCCCACATGTCCTTAATCCAGGGGTCCGAACTCTTAAGAGCCGACTCCTGCGTCGTAAGGTACAAAGCGTTCATCTTGACGCTTGCCATGGGCTTACCCATGCTACGTGCCGCCTTAAACATTGAAGAAAGCGGACGCGTTGAATAGTCAAAGAACTTTTCAGAAGCCTTCATGGCTTTCGAGCCGGCTTGTCCCTCTTCCGTAATCTTCTGCGCCTTAAGACGAGCAGCCCGTCGTTCCATCGCCTTTTCATACGACGCCTTCAAGTCATCCGAAATCGGCTCATTACTTGAAAGGGCGTTGTTAACAGTGTTAATAACTTCATCGTCACTAGCCGCTGTCACAGCGTCTTCGGCGGTAACGCCCGCAGAGACTGCCCCATCGGTCGCAAGACTAGCCATGACTGAAGGGAGTGCGTAGCCCATCGCGTGAGCCCAACCATACTTTGCGGCAACGCTTTGGTAGAACGCCATGGTGTGAGCCATGAGCATGAAACCGTTGCTCTTGCTGAACGGGTTAACCAAATCTCCCGTCGAGCGAATCGCATTTGCAAAAGTTGCCCCAAGGTCTTCAATGTTGCCCAGCCAATTTCCCTTGGGCCCTTCAAACCCCAAGGTCATCAACTCTTCAGAACTTACGCCAAACCGCTTGGCAACATCCCACACAAACTTGGCAATGTCATCCGTGCCTTGCGTTGCACCACTAATGATTCCTGGGTAGGCGCTTGAGCCCAAAACACCTTTTACGAATCCCTGGTTTTGAATGGCTTCGGCTTGTTGAGCCTCGGACTGCATCTGAATGTTGTAGAGTTTTTTGCCAATGCCCTCAACGGCCCCCGGTATCGCACCGGCAACTTTACTAACATCTTTCGGAATGTTCTCCGCGGTTTTTACGTCTTGGGAAGCGTTTGCCCCAAGCGCCCCAAGAACACCACCACTGTTAAACCCTTGGATTTCGTTCTGATTGTGAAACAGTGCATTTTGCCAACTATCGACAGCGCTTCGAACGCCGCTAAAAACCGTGTGGGTAAATGCGCCCCACAGGCTTTCTTGTTGAGTCTGCTGGCCTAGGTACTGGTCAATGTGATGATGCAGCAACATGTACTTTGCCGCAGCGGAAACCTGGTTTGCGTTTAAGTCGTGGGCCTGGGCGTAGCCCAGCAGGGCGTCGGGCGAGTTGCCCAAGCCTGAGTTGTCTGCAATGAAAGTGGCGAGTTTGTGGTCGGTTGAAAAACCAAGAGCGTTTGTTGCGTCCAAACCCGGGTCGGTAACGGTTGAATCGCTAATTGTGTATCCGGGGCGGTGCCCCTCAGCATTTGCTTCAACGCCACCGACGGGAGTGAAATCTGCCATTAATAACCTAACGAACGAGCCACATTGGCGATTTGAGTAGCAACGGCAGAAGCGTGTGGGCTACTTGCAACGCTGCGAATGATTTGGTCAAAGGTTGGTCCAGTAGCGCCCAACGCTTCAGGGCCAGGGCCAGGGCCAGTAGGCAGCCCAGCGGTTACTGGCTCGTCGGGCCGTGAAGTGGGAGCAATGTACGGCAACGAGCCCGGCATTGCCATAGGGCGCCCTTGCGGGGTGGGGGGTGCCATAGAGGGGTCGATGTCGGCGACGGGGGAAGAAGCCATTGGCACAGCCCGCTGTGCATCGCGCTGCTCCGTTGCCTTGCCGTATTCCTGACCGGGCACGGTTGAGATGGGCTGGTTCAAGTCCGTACGGTTTCCGTACGCAATGCCCGGTGTTCCTTGGCGTGCGCCGCCCCTACCTTTACGTGGCATTTACTACACTCCTGCTGGTGCTGGTGCTGGTGCCTGTGCAACTGCTGGTGCCATGCCGCCCTGCGGTGCGCCGCCTGGAGCGCCACCGCCTGCGTGCAACTGAGAAAGAAGAGCCCCAAGGTCGGGCGGTCCCTGCTGCTGCGGTCCCTGCTGGATGGGGTTGTCGGGGCTAACGCCCAAGCCTGGCTGCTGGTCAGCGGTTGGTCCCTGCTGCTGCTGTTGAGCCTGGGCCTGCTGCTTTTCCTGCTCTTCCTTGTGAATTTCGGCGACGGCTTCTTCCAGCGTGGTGTGGCGCTTTGACTTGGCCAAGGCGATACGAGCAATGATGCTGGGGTCTAGTTGACCTTGTGCCGCTTGCTGTTCAAGTCCCGTAAGGAGCGCCTTACGTAGACCCTCAACTTCAACCAAGTCCGCTTCACGCGCCGGGTCCTTAATCGCCGGGTCCATGATTCGTGCGGTTTCGTTGGACATGATACCCATGCCAACACGCTGTCCAATAGACACCACCATAGAATTGATGTCGCTACCTGGCATTGGGTAGACAACCTTTGACATGTCAGTTTCAAATGTTTCATTAGGGGTGTAGTCCGGTCGCTCGATTTTGCCATCAGTGCCGAAGAAGAACATACTGGGCTTGTTGCCGTAGTACGCCTTCATCATCTTGACAGCGCGGTTGTTTTCCAGTTCCATCGAGTTTGCCAGAATTTCCTGGTACTCCTGAAGTGGCATGTCAATGGCTGACCCCAAGACAGTAGCACCACGGCGAGCGGTGCGGATGTTAGAACCAGACTCGCCATTAAGTTCTTGGGGGATGTTGCCCGTCATACGCTGGGCGCGTTCAAGGTTGCTGATGGCAATCTGCGCGTCCTGCGTCTGCTGTGGGTGAATTAGTTGGATTTGTCCCTTATCCAAAATTCCTCGGATACCCATTTTGCCATCGGCCTCTTGGATAATTCGGGGACTCGTGGGTGCGTTTGCGGGGGAAACCACCCACTCATCGGGGAACACATTGCGGAATACCGCGATGGTGTTGAGTGCGTCAAGTTTTGCCTCTCGTTGGTACATGCCGAGCATTTGGTCGAACTGGCCCTGCAAGCGGTCAAGCGTAATGCGACCAGCAATGACAACAGGGCAGACTTCTGCTCGGTTGGGGATACGTTCAAGAACAATGTTGGAAGCCGCACCCTTGCCAACTTCCTGGCCATAGGGCGTAGCCTTTGGACGGTCGGCGCCGACGGCAACCAATACGGTCTCGGCGGCGTCCATGTATTCCAGAATCTGGAACAGGTCCGACTTGCCTTTGTCGCCACGATACAGCACATTCATCTGCGTCGGGTAGTTCTCTTGCAGCCAGCCAAGCGGGCGGCGGTCTGAGAAGATGCAGTCGGTTGGCTCCATGTTGTCAGGGTCAATCATGGGTGACGGGAACGTGGCCAATGGGTTGCGTACACGCCAGAATGGAATCTGTCGGCGGTCGCTGGGGTCGAGGGCCACGGGCGAAATGGAGATGGCCGACATACCGTATGCCGTCAAGTGGCGGGCGCGACGGCGGACCTTGGTGGTCATCTTGTTCATGTCCCACCAACCGAGGTTGGCCATGCGCCGGTCATGCGCTTTGTTCTCCGACGCCTGAATGCCGTTGCGGAGAGCGGGGTACTGGATGTCGGGCAAGACCGACGCCACACGCATTGAGAACTGGTCAATGCCCTGAGCGATAAGGTTCGGGATGGCTGGCTTCTCAGCCTCGTCCAACTCCGGCAGGGGAACGATTACGTCACCGTTGTAGTGGTCACGCACCTCAGCCATTCGCTTGAAGATTCCCGAGCGGCTCATCTGCCGCTCCTGAAACATCGTGACTATCTGCCCAGCAGCCTTTTCGTTGTCCGGGGATAGCGCCATGTATTACCTCAAGTTAGATAGTTGGGTGTTGCGTACCCACTGGGGCCGCCACGCTTTGACTTGTATTGTCTTGGGCCGGTAGAGGTTGGGAATGTTCCACTCGAAAAACCATTCCGCCATTACGCAGTCATCTGTCCGTCCGTGAGGGTATTTTGTTACCTCGTCGATAAGATGCATCGACCGAGTTTTGCCTTCACCCTTACCCATCAATCGTACACGACCAAATCGCCAATGTTGAGAAATCGTCGTAACACCGTAGTTCGGGTCAGTTTTGTTCTGAGAAGTGTTGTGCGGAATAACCTCGACGCCGTTGAGTTGGCGCCACCGTTTGAAGTGGTCATACTGCAACATGAACCGCTGGGCGGCGTTCTGCTCGACTATCCAGGTCTGGATAGGAAACCCAATTGAGGACGACAACCGCTGCCATTCCTCCATGATTCCAACGAACTCGCCCCGGTTGTAGTCAAAGTCGATTAGTTCTGGCGCCTCCATTTTTTTGCGAATGAGGTCAAGAAGGAAACGCTGTTCGCTTTCAGGGTGGTAAAGCCAGCACTGAATCGACCAGTAATTCGTGGGGCTGGGGTCAGCAGTTGCAACGACCATACAGTCAGCGGGGTTGAGCCCACGAGGTATTTCCCATCGGTCTCGCTCTTTGTCGATGCATCCGATGGACTGTCCGTGACCGTAAACCCATTCGTTCCGGACAAGGACTTCGTCCAGGGCCAGGTCTTCTTGCTGGTACACGACAGCGAAACGTTCGCCTCGGTTAGACATGAGGTTGGAAATTTCCCGCCAGGGGAGTCGCCGTGGGTCAAGCAGACAGCCCTTTGGGTACGCGTCGGCGTTTCGTTTGTGGTTTTCCGGGGCGCATCGGTCCTCGTAATGAGCACGATACAGCAAGTGTTTGTACTTTTTGTCGTGTCGTAGATTGGCGATTTCATCATCGGTAAGGTCGTCAAGAACTGCATCATCCTCCAAGGGCTGGGTCATGTCCAGAGCAAAACGATAGAGGTCATCAGGAGCAAGACGCTGACCGATAAGGGCCAGCATGCCCGCAGGTTCCAGACGAGTTTCCGCCACGTCTTGGTACCAGTCTTCCATTGCTTCGCGTTGCTCGGCGGAACGCACCTTGCGAGGGTCCACAAGGTCGTCCCAAAAACAACCGTCAAAACGGCCACCAATGAAACCGCTATCCATACCATAAGCACTGAGGGTAGGTTCCTTTTCAGAGATAGAACCTGACTCTTCCGGCTGCATGACGATGAACGCTTCATTGGTCCACAGTTCTTTCTCTAGAGGCTTAAACCGACCAAAGTCCAGGGCGAGGGTTGATTCTGCGTCAACGGCCTGGCCACGGGCCCGCAGGTTGTCATCCGCCAATTCTGGGATGACGCGTTCCAGCGAACGACGCACACGCATCAGGTTGCGCTTGGCGAGGCTCATGGTGGCAGAGCCAGTGAGCAGGCGCACCGAGCGGTTACGGCAGATAATCCAGCACGTCAAGTCGTGGAGCAGAGTGGTCTTACCGGAGCCTGGTGGCATGTTCATCACCACGTACTCTTTGTTTTCCGATTCCAGCAGTTCAACTAATTTGGTGCCGGCCTCTTCCTGCCACGGCGTGGCGATGCGCCCAAAGTACCGGCGTCGGAAATAGCCAAAGTCTTCGAGCGCTTGTTGCGCCTCGGGGCAAAGCCGGTCGTACGGCTTGGGCCCTTCCAACTTGGACTCAGCCTTGAGTTCGCGGTAGTTGGAGGCAGACGAGTCAATGCCTTCGTCGGCACGTAGAGCCTGAGCGGCTTTCTCTACACGATAAGCAGTTGCCTCAGAGAACTTGGCTTTGCGAGCACTCTCGGCAATTGAGAAGCCGGCCGTCCGGGCTTCAAAGTACTTCTTGCGCTGGACGGGTGTTACGGCCATCAACTATTCAATGCGGTAGCCAGCAACCCTGCAATGCGGTACTGAGGCGCATCGCCGTAGATGGTAAAGACACCGCCATTGCCGTCGCTGTAATCAGAAACAGCGACGACAAGGCAGTAGTCCTCAACGACGGGCATCTTCCACTCTTCCTCGTCGAGGAGTTCAGCGTTGATGCTCGTCAAAAACTTGGGGAGGTTTTCGTCTAACCACGCCTTAAGCGAGTTTTCGATTACGTCCCCGTGGCTCATTAGGCAGCCGGGGTCGTGGGGGTTTCGACCGGAGCGGGTGCGGCGGTAGGCGCAGGGGTCTGAGCCATCAGCGACGCCACGACGTGGTCGGCGGCGGCGATGTTGGCCTGAAGGTTGTGCGTCTTGACAAAGTGCAGCGCCTCAATGGCCGCAGCAAAAAGAGCCGGCAGCGTTACAGCGATGCCCTGGACGAACGGCGGCACAACAAAGCCGGGGTGGACAAGTGCCAGAATCGACGTTGCCCCCGACAGCAATGCTGTGATGTGAGTGCTGATGTTTTTGGTCATGCCTTCAGTATACACAAGAAGCCCCCACCAGTTACGGTGGGGGCTTCTCGCGGAAGGGTTTGAGTGTGTGTCCGTTGTGGACGCCAATACCTTACCACAAATGGTATGCCTGCGTCATAGTATTTGGGTGCCATAGTATTCGCCGGGGGCCCAAAAAAATTTTTAAGGCACCGAGGTGCCTACGGTAATAACAAAGCCTGCCGGTGACTAACTCCGGCAGGCTTTGTTTGCATCGAGCCTTGGACTTTCCAAGGGTAATATTCAGGAACCCCAGTCTAGCAGGGAATGCAAAGAGTGGGGACGGTGCAGTGGGTAACTTCCCGCCGCTTTACTAGTCCATTTCTCGGCGTTTTACTTTACCGTTTCTCAGTAGTCGTCCGGTGCCGGGGGCATTGAATCGATAATGGGCTCGGTGGCGAACTTGTCAGCCAGGGCCGTGCACCCGGCGCAGTTACACATCTTGCCGCATCCGCAGGTTCCGCACATAGTTTTCCTTCGAGTAAGTGGTACCACTAATTGTACCAGTGGGGGTACTAATAAGTTACGCCGGTTCACGCACCTTGGGCCGCGGAGGGTGTACAATGGAGTATCACCATTGGTAGTGGTCGTGCGTGGAAGTCGCCGCGGAGTGTGAGTCTGGGAACAGATACTCGCCGTAGTTACCCGGTTAGAGCGGGATTAGGTCGGCGTGCCCGGAAACAGATTTGTTGCCGGTGAATAGTCGAGGGGAAGCATTACTCCACAGACGGGCCTCACGCCGCGCGGTTCTGGTATTGCGGACTCTTTGGAGTTGAGGGAAATGCGGGGAGAGGTGTTTGTTTTTAAGAGCCCCCGTAATCTTTGAAGTACCGACCCGTAGGCCGCGGGCTGGTAGGTGATGATAGATATTTTGAAACCTTTTCCGCTGCCACTTTGACGGAGTCAAATGGGAGCAGGCGTGGAGAGAATGACAGTTTCCCGTAGGCAAGATAACGCACGATTATTAACTTGCCGTCTCGGCACACACCCGGTCAGACACGGTGGACTTAGTCGCTGTACAATCAACTGTTAGCGTACTACAAGTAATGTCTGACCAGGTGATACCGAGCCGGATGGTTCGCAAGCGAACCATGTCCTTGGCCACGCCCCTGGCTCTCTAGCCTGCGTGGTTGCCATTGCGCCCCTCCGATTCACCCCTAGTTCGCTCCGCTCACGGTGAATCTCCGGACGAAGAACAAGTTCTTCTGGCGAAAGGATAGGGAGTGAGACAGATTAGCATTGCTGTTCCAAGCCACCTCTCACCACATACACACCTCACATCCAGCCAACACTTCTCAGGCGCGCAAAGCGCACCCATCTCCCACTCGCTCCACCCCGCTCGCAAGAGCGTTGGCTAAAGCCAACACAATTTCCCCGCGCTATGGGCGTTCTACCCTTTGGGCGATGGCAATTCGCAAGCGAATCGCCGTTTATCGCCGTCGGCGCCCGCGCGCATCCGCTAGCCAGCGGATGTAGAGCCGGCAAAGCCGACCTTCTATAGGCTCACTCCAACACTAAACCCGACGCGGCCTAGCAACACTAAATCCGGCTGGTTCGCCAGCCGGGTTTTTTGTTGGTCACTCGCAAACCTGCATGTCACGCAAAGCGTGACCCATATCTAATGTACCCCTGAGTACTTTTTGTGAGGCACTCCACTCGGGGTGCCGCTGACGGCGTGGTGCCTCGCTCCATGCCTCACAAAACAGTAATGTTCACGCCCTAACAAAGTTCGCCTTCGGCCCGCAACTACCTTCTCCCCATCCCCCACTGCCCCCTTCCCCGCTGGGTAAGGGGGCCCCCCTGTCCCTCCATGATATGGGATGTGGGGCCCGGCCAACTTCTAAGTTCGACCAACAAATTCTTTGACAATGTCGTTACCCCCGCAAGCGGGGCCCCACCACATTCTCAAACAATCCAGTCCTCACTAAGAAGTTGTAGTCGCACGCGGGAGTCCTTCGGCCTTACGCCTCTAAGTTCTTCTTAGTAAGACCCCGTTGGGCTCGGCTCCCGCCTCGCCTACGGGCTCTAAACCTCGACTCACTAAGAGGCTCCGCGCTACGCCGCTAAGTTCGCCTTCGGCTCACTAAGCGGCTAGCGACCCCACACCCGCTTCACCGGCCTCGCAGAGGGCTAAAGCCCTCATATAGCGAGTCCACTTCGCGCTCTCCGTAACCTCGCCTCCGGCTCGCTAACGGAGAGCCATTTCCCAAGGGGTGACAGGGGAAAAGCGGAGAGGAACTCCGGCCTGCAGAAAGGAAAGTAACATGTTAGAATTTATCGAAACCGAGGAAGAAGTAACTCCAGCCGAAGTCGCGGACTGGATTTTCCAAGCGTTCTATAACACAAACGCCACACCTGCATATCGCGACGCAGCATACAAAACGTTGGGAAAAATCGAAGCCATATCTGAGAACGAATCGCACCCCGACCACGATTTCGTAAACGAAATCCTGTCCAAGTACGACCACCTGTACGAAGGCTGGCTCGACGAAATCGACATGCGCCAGTACACTGACCTCGCAGAGTGCGAAATGGAGGAACCATCGTGGGAGTTCTAGACCCAAACGGCACGGGCGCCGTACTCGGAGATGTATTCGTGATGATACTGTTCCTCGCGCTATACATCTTTGTATCCGACCGACCAAATGCGCGTGAGCGTGCCCGTGCCCGCCGGAGGCGTGCCCGTGCCCGTGCGCGGCGCGCGCATGCACGTCGCCAAGGTTGGTAGTAAGGCTGGCGAGCGAGTTCACTACATGAACTCGCTCGCCAGCCAGCCACCTTTTCACAACAAAACCCCCAACAGGGGCTAGTCACTAACTATAATTAGTTTCGAAACGCAAAGTTTCTAAAAAGTCGCGTTAGCAGACCGTCTGCTAACACGAGAGAGAAAGGAAGTTTCGCTATGCCAAGCGAGACCAACGCAGTACCCGACCAGCCGGAAATTCAGCCGGAAAACCCCACCATGTGCGAGTACGGCAATGAGCACGTCATTGACAACGACGAAATCACACGCTCAGTCATCGCCGCCTACGGGCGCGTGGAAGAGTGGTGCTACGACCACGTGGATGACCACACGTGGACGTGCTACTCGTGCGACCAGTGCTTCTGGGAAGCGCACCACTCGTACATCTACTGCGCAGGTGAACAATACTGCGAAGACTGCATCCGCGATGTCGCCTACTGGTGTGACACCTGCGACGAGTGGGAAGAAGACCCCGACTGCCCAACTGCGGCACAACGCAGCGCAGCCCGTCTCGATGACTACGGCTACAAGCCGGGTCCTCAGCACAAGTTCGCCATCGGTGAATCGCCCACAGGCGTCCTCACCTTCGGCATCGAACTTGAGTCGGAAAACGTCCAGTACCGGCTGGAAGAAGCAATCTGCGCCTTCCGTGACGACTGGACTCGTGACGACTTCTACCTGAAGTACGACGGGTCCCTGAACAACGGGATGGAAATTGTCAGCCACCCACGCTCGCTTGAGTCATGGCGCGAAATCGCCCGCGACTTGAACCAGACCATGATTGGAATCTCCAACCTCGGTCAGCGCGCGTGGAACCGCAGCAACGCGGGTCTGCACGTCCACGTCGGTCGTGGACACTTCACCAACTCGCACGCCATGCGATTGGTGATGCTGTTCTCCCGCAACGAGCACGACTGGGTTCGCATCGCAAACCGTCGCTCCTCGTACGCACGGTTCGACGGCCTCAATGGCAGCGCTGCCATCAAGGTCAAAGCACCGCACGCGGCGAATCACACCGACGCAGTCAACCTCGGCGCCAACGGCGGCGCCACCATCGAGTTCCGGATTTTCCGGCCCTCGCTGGCTGTGGGTCGCGTCATCGGCTGCATCGAGTTCATCCACGCAGCCGCGGAGTACACCCGCAACATGACGGCTCACGAAGCCATCAACGGCGGACTCAACTTCTCGAACTTCGACAAGTTTGTCCGCTCCAACAACTACCCGATGGCAATTGCCATCCTCAACAACCAGCGCTTCACGCTGGAGAACGGAATTGACCCATGTGCGTAATCTGTGTCGGCACGACCGGCAACGAGCGTCCAACACGAGCCGACCTTGTCGTCTCGTGCATCAACAACCCTGATGGCTTCGGTTGGGGCATCGTCTACCAAGACGGTGCCTCACGAGCCATCGAAAGCGACCACTCAATGGACGCTGACACCGCAATCGACGGCTACCTGTCGATGCTCGACCTCCTCGGTGACGACGTGCTGGGACACCTGTTCCACGCACGCATCGCCACCCGAGGCGGAGTACACCTTGCAGGATGCCACCCATTCACCGTTGGTGACGGGTCAGGCTCCCTGCTCGCCCACAATGGAATGCTCGGCCTGAGCATCCCCAAGACGGACAACCGCGTAGACTCGCAAGTCTTCGCAGAAGACGTGCTGCCCCGCTTCGGCGGGGTGGCAGGTCTGTCCGACCCGTACGTGTGGGATGTCCTCGACGGTTACGTCACGGGGCAGCACTCCAAAGTCGTCATCCTGAACACCGTGTACGACGAGATGCCCGTCATCATCCTTGGCGAGCACCTCGGCAGTTGGGACAAGCAGTCCGGGCTCTGGTGGTCTAACCAGTCATGGAAGCCTCGTACCACGTACGCCGCGCCATACACCCCCGCTAGCGCAAGTGTGTACAGCGTGAAGAAGGAAGAGTCCATGTGGGAGGATTACGACACGTTCGACATCCCCTCGGAGGACGAACTCCTCGCCTTGTACGGCAAGAAGTGCATCCTCGCAGACTGCCCTGAGTACGTGTTTCAGCAAGACTTCGGCATCTGCAACGAATGCGGCACGTGCCAAGTGTGCAACACACACTGGCGGGCTTGTAACTGCGACTCGTACATCACACGATGAAGTACGGGTTCCACTTCCAAGTCAAGCGATGGCACGACTGGGCGTTCGCGCTCGGTTGTCTCATCGAGGGGTACCTAGTCAAGCACTGGACGTACACCGAACTCAACCAAGTCACAATGGACGCATCAACGCTGGTAACAGCCAGTTGGGTGTCCGGTGGCATCACCACCGGAGTCGCATGGCGACTCTGGCGCGAGGTCAGCAAGACCGCGCGTAAGTAACAAAAAAAGGGAGAGGGAGAGACTAAAGTCTCTCCCTCTCCCTTTTTTTAGGGCACCTAAACGCAATTTCTCATCGCCGGTAAACCGGCAACTCAAAATCGCGACAAGACGTTCCCTCTCGTGCTCTCCCTAGGGGTCGGAAAGGCTTCGCCTTCCCCATACCCCCGAGGCTTCGCCTCGACCTCCCGCCGTAAACTAAAGTCACATCCACACACAAGGTGGCGCGCCGGACTGATTAGTTTCGAAACGCAGAAAAATCCCGGCCTGGGCCGGCGGACTGATTAGTTTCGGAACGCAAAAATTGTTTCTCCAAGTCACTATGGCCCCTCGGTACGCACCAGTAAATACGTACCGAGGGGCCACTAAGGCTAGCGGTTGCCGATATAGCGTACGTACGTACGGTGAACCGTCTCCCCCTCTACCCAAAACGTGCGGTACGCACGCTCCCATTGGGGGCCGTTGAATGGGCGTGGAGCAGGGCGCCCCTTGGCGCCTTCGTGCAACACGAACCATTCATTGGGGCGGCTCTTCCCTGCTTCGATTAGCGCCAAAGTCTTCTTGGACTGGCGCCCCTTCTTTGCTGAAGGAGCCGGCGTCTCCCACTTAATTGTTTCCATATTCACCTCCCTTCGTTTAGGTACTCAGTACCTTAGTGCCTGCAACCACCCAATTGCAAATCTATTTGACAGATAGGCGCTATCTGTCCATTATCTGTCTTTTAATTTGCATTGGCATAGGTGTAGCCACTAATGTTGTACATGTAGTCAACAGTGACTACTAACACAGTAAGGATAGTGAGATGCCAATGCCAGTCATTGAAATTTGCACCGACTGCCTCATAGTCAGCCAGTACGGGAGCAACGACTCCTCGGTCAACTACGAACATATGCCCGTCGAGGCTATCGTCTCGGCTCTTAAGAGTTGGGGCGTACTGACCCGAATCGGCACCGAAGGTGTATACGGTTCCACCCCGTGCCCAGTCTGCCGGCGCCCACTTGCCGGCGCTCGTTACCCAGTATCAACGAACTTCTAGGAGGCAGTGATGTCACTTAAAGGCTATTCAATTGTTATTCTTATCTGCGAAGAATGCCTCGACACTTGGGAAGATGGCATGCCGTTCTACGTAAACGAATCAGACAACTTTGTTTGTGAACGCTGTGGTCGAAACTTTGAGAACGTGGAGGGGCTCGAATGAGGAGCGTCACCCTTTTTGGTCCATGCGACTGTTGCATGGAGGAGCGTGAGTTGACTATCGTGTACAATGACATGGGCGTCGAGCAGAATTACCACTGCGACGACTGCCTGTAGAGAGGAGAGAGATGAGTACGATTAACACGTACCACAGAAAACCATGGTAAGATTATTGCGCTAGTGCGGAGGGTTGGAATAACCGCCCAGTAATGAAACGACTTGTCCCTTTCTCCAAGTGCGCTTCCCCTCCCACTAGCCTCCCCCTTAGAGTAGCCCGTTCCGCTTCTTGCGGTAACGGGCTACTCGTACTTTGGTAGCGTTGTTGTAGGCGTCAACGCAGGGCTGGCAAATGACGTGGCTCGGGTCTTTGAGTTTGAGCCGTCGATGCTGAGCGTGACCACGCTCGGTGCCGTGCTCTATCTCTTTGCGATTCGGTGGCTCGTAACCGAGAGATGCGGCTACGATGCGTAGTTCCTGATACGACAAACCGCCCCACACTCCCCATGCTTCCCGATGTTCTAGTGCCCAGTGCAGGCAGTCGGTCTTGATGGAGCAGGTAGCGCAAATTTCGCTAGCCTGTTGTGTGAGGCGGTCGTCGAAAAAAAGGTCCGTAAGCCCAATGCATTTGGCTCGGGACCATTCCGTCAAGAGTTAGAAGTCTTCCTCTGGGGTGGTGTAACGGGGAGCCGCCTTCTTGTCTTCGCTTGCGTAGCGAAGGTCAGGTCCGGCGCCCTCGACGGTCAGGATGACCTTCGAGACAGTCTTGCCCTCCTTGTTCTCGTATCGGTCCTGCGACAGGTTGCCAGTCACGATGACTCGCTGACCCTTACGCAGGTTGTCCGAGATGCCCTGAGCGAGAGTGCCCCAAGCGGTGCAGTCGAAGTATGAGACGGACTCTTCTTCGCCCTTCTTGCGGTTCACGGCGATGCTGAAGTTAGCCAGTGCCGTGCCCTTGTTCGTAAACTTGAGGTCGGCGTCGCCGACCATACGTCCGATAAGCGTTGTACTCATTTTGATTTCCTTTACTGTTGTTGTGCCTTGCGGCTTTTAAATGATACCACGTTAATAGCCTGCTTGCTTAAGCAAGTAGACCATTTCTTCCAACGTCACGACTGCGTAGCCCAGCCGTGCCGGCTTGTTGCGTCGCTTGATTACAGCGATGCCAACGTCAGCCTTAGCGTTTGCACGCTCGACTGCCGTTTCGTCCATGATACTTGCAAGGTTGATGGTTTTCAAGTTCTTGCATTCGATGATGATGGCATGAGCGAACCCGTTGAGGTCGCCCTTGTCCACCGTGTTGCCTGCACCGTAGCGTCGCTCGACCTGAGGGTAGCCCAGTTCATTGAACACCTTGGCAACGTCACGCTCCCATTGAGAGCCTTTCGCTTTCTCAGGCGTTGTCACTCTCAGCCTTCAACGAGTCGAGCGCCGTCTGAATCTGGTTACGAGTAACGCCAGCCTTTAGCAGAGCAGGCAAGAACTCGCCCATGAGGGCATCGACGGCGGCTTCGGTAGCCCTATCAGCAACTTCTTGGGTGATTAAAATTTCTGGCATAACGCTCCTTTGGTTATTGTGCTAAGCCTAACACACGCTTGAAGTCCTTTGGCATTGGCACTGCCTCCGCTTGCTCCCTGCGCTTTTGCTCGAAGAACTCCTGGTCAGCGACCTCATACCTGGGTCGTGCAACCTCCACGAGGTGAGCCTCTTTTGCGCCATCACGTTCGCGCTTGTTCCGCTCCTCGACCCTGCGTACGTACATGGTGGCGTAGTGTTTGCGGAACTTCGCCGGCGAGAGAATCACGCCAGCCCAGAACTCGTGCGCTAGGCACCAGTCGATGAGCATCTGCGCCTCGGACTCATCCACCTTGTCGATACGCAACAGCCGCTCCATGGCGCTGGTGTTCGTCACGTTCATCTTGAACGGACGGTACGAGTTGGCAACGATGCCATCCTGTAGCCGCTGGCAAAGCGCCTCGGCGGCAACCCAGAATGGCGTCTCACGGCTTCGCTTGATGGTCATGGACTCAGCCACCTTGACCTGCTCTTGCACCTGTTCCAGCGTCAATACGCCGTCTTGGATGAACAGGCAGAGGGCTTGCTTGTAAACGTCGGTCACTTGCCAGCCGCCCAGTTAATAGGCACTTCCGGCTCGGTTGCGTCCAGTACCTTTATTACGTCGCAGGGCCAATCGATTCCGTCGCCCTCGATGCAGTTGTCATCGCAGCCTAAGCATTGAGGCGGAACCCCGTCGCCGTAGTTCAGAGGCTTGTGCTTCTCTCGTAGGGCTTGGCGTTCGTCGGGGGTCATACTTCTGCTCCGTCAGGGTGTCCTAAAGCCTTTCCCTTTTCACAGGGGTATGGCGTGTAGCACGTGTGGCACCAGGGGTCTTCTCGGTCAGTGTTCCCGTCGTGGTCGTGGTATTCAATCAACGCTTCGTAAGCATCAAGTACCTTGATTACGTCACAGGGGTAGGGGAAGTCACACTCCATGCAACGAAACACACAATGGGGGTCGCAATCGTGACAGCAACTTTGTTGCCGGTGCGTCTCTCGTAGGGCTTGGCGTTCAGCGGCGGTCATAGTGGCTGAACGCTCACTAGTGCCTTCTGTGGTCGAGCGGTCACTTGTGTTGTTTTCGTATCGGTTTGTCACAAGTGCGCCCAGAAACCGTAGGTGCAGACCCCGAACAAGAACGCCCAGCAACCGAGAGCCAGGACGTAGGCGGTGGTGGTTCGCAACTTCATTAGTACGAGTCCTTCTTGCAGTCGTGCAGGTCCTGAAGGTCGAGCAGGTGTTCGGCGGAGTCGGCCCCGAACTGTTCGCCACACTTGGCGCACATGCTGACGTACTTGTAGTCGTAGGCACGGTACTCGTCAAGAGCGATGGTGAGGTAAGTAATCATGTCCAGCAGACTGTCCTCGACACCCTCGTTCGCCAGCGTGCCACCAGAGGCGGCGAGTTGCAGACGCTTCATCTTGTCGTTTGCACGAAGGACGGCACCGACCCACGAGGGGATACCGAAGTCCTCGGAGCCACGGATGTTGTAGTACGGGTCGCCTGGGCGTCCGTAGTCCTTGCTCTTCTTGTCGTGCATTGCCTGTACTTCTTTAAGGATGAGGCTGAAACTCATTGTGTGTTCTCCTTATATCGGTTGGCATCCAACTGCCAGTCTTGTGGGTAACCCAAACGTACTACGTGTATGCAGATGTCTGTTCCGCTGTCGAACAATTCCACTTCGTCGTCAAGCATTGGCACACCATCATGGGTGTCGCAGAACTGCGGCGAGCAGTAGTCGTGCTCAATGCCGTACTCCAACCACTCCTCGAACTTCATGTTGACGCCGTAGTCAATTTCGTTGAGGCGCCGAAGGTACTGCTTGTGTGCGGCAATCTCGTTGAGGTGTGTCTCACGCACAAGTTTCTGTGCGTCGAGGTGCTTTTGGCGTACAGCGAAGTACGCATCTTCCGCTCGCTTGCGGAGTTCGTCCTTGTCCGTCATCGATGCCACCCAAAGATGAAACCGATGGCAGTGACGATGGCCATGAAGATGGCTGTAATCATTTGTCGTCTCCTATGTAAATGAAAGCAGTGCTTAGGTTCTTGTTGCTCGGGCAACGATGGCTGACATCAGTTGCCCGAGCCGTCACCTTGAGGTGACACTTGGGGCATTCAAACTTGCGGAGCATACTTATCTGGCACCGTTCCTGTGTATGGCACTTGCTGGTTAGGGGGCCTGAACTGCGCTCCACAGCCCTTGCAAAAGACTTGGGCTGGGAGCGCAAACGACAGGTTCAATAGCCACGTGTGCTTGTGACTCATCCGAGTTCCAGCAAGACGCCAGCAATTTCGGCGTCGGTCAGTTCGGACAACTTCCCGATTTCACGACCGAGAATCTTCTCGACGTGCGGCTTGCCGTTGATGGCTTCGCCGTACTGAGCGGTCAATTTCTCACGCAACTGCGTGGTCAGGTCACGTGCCTGCTCGGCGTGGGGCATGGTGTGGGACAACTGTTCCTTCTTCGGTGGCGCCTGCATCTTCGGACGGCTGGCGGCGTTGCCGTCGTCGTCATCGTCAGCGACCAGTCCGAGGATAGCCATGTAGGAGTAGCGACGGGCGTACGTCACCGCCGAGCCCTGACCCTGAGGGTCGCTCTTGGGAAGGTGAAGGAGCATCGTTTCCTCGATGAACTGACCCGACTTGTGGAGCAAGACGGTGGTCAGCGTGTCCCGAACATCCCCCGTTGCAGTTTCGCAACAGGAAATAGCCTGCGATATGGCAAGCCCGTGCTTCGCTAGGACTGGGGAGGCTGATGCCACCACGTCCGGCAGAGCGGCGTACTTGCTCTTGAAGAAGGGGTTGTTGCTCCCCTTCGGGACTGCCGAGAACTCGGCTTGTGCGGCAACGAGAGCCGCGGCTAACTCGTTGATTTCGTTACTACGTGTCATGTTCCTCCTTAGAAACGGTGTTCGACTTTGAACCCCAGCACGCCGAAAGCAACGGCCAGAGAGTTGAGTACATCAAACATTCCTTCAAACGATACACCCTGCTTGAACAAGACCTTGTTGTCGTCCTGCTCAATGTAGATGTCGAAGGTCTCATCTTCCTTGGCGACTGGCGTCACCTTGAAGAAGATGTCCTTGCTTCGTACCCGAAGAACGGGCCACTGTGTTTCAATCATTCGTTACCTTCCTTTGCAATTGAACTTTGTAATACTGGTACTGCACCGTTGCCGTCCGTCGCACAGATGCTACGGAAAGCACAGTAATCGCACTGCCACGCACGTCCTTGTGGGGTCAGTTGAATGTGGTCGCCATTGTCGTCTTTGGCGATTCGGTCGGGGAGAAAGCCAGCCTGCAAGGACTCGTTGATAGCGTCCATGCGGTCAAGTTCCTCTTGGGCTACAGGCAACCACTCCTCGCTGGGGATGTAGTACTCAGCAAGGAAACGGTTGGTTCCCTCGACGCCCATGTTCGCCGCCTTGTTCTTGGACAGCGCCTCAAAGGTGATGGAGCCCATGACTAGCCAGTCGATTTTGATGTCGGGGTTCTCGTTCATGATGCCGATGGCATTCATGCCAGCCTGAGCAATTGCCTTGAGCGCCGGTCCCTCGGGTGTGCCAATGGTGCCACGCATCCGATTCCACCCGACCTGCTTGTCGAAGGAGTAGGTCCCCATCGTCTTCAATTCATAGAGGAGGTGGGTGCCGGTCAGCGAACCGTTGAGGTCAACCTCGTCGGTAGAGAGGAGGGCATCGCACGAACCCGAAACATCGTTCCACTGCGACGGCACCTCGAACTGTGCAGACGGGTACTTCCGGCTAATGCAGTCCTGCAACGCTTCGTGGATGATGGTGCCAAGACCAGTAGCCCATGCACCTGCTTCGTCCATCGGCTCCGAGGGCTCGACCTCTAGAGCCGCATAGCCCTGCTGTCGAGCGCAAGCGAATGCCGACGAGTAACGCAAAGGCGTACCCTTTGCAGTTGGCTTTCGCACCGCAGACTTAATGTGCAGTTCTTCAACGAGTGCACTAGTTATTAACGGCTTTTCCGTTTGAAACATCATTACCCTTTCCGTGAGTAGTGGTTATAAGGTACTGCATTGGTGTAACGCTTGTCAAGATTATTTTGAAATAGTTGATTCTTCACTGACGTAGGTCACAAGTTCGCCCCACTTTTGACCCTGCTCAGTGTCGTTGCCCGACCACATTTGGGCGACGGTCAAGCCAGTGATAAGGGTTGCGTACTGGTCTGCCGTCAACGTGACTGTGAACTGCATCGCTCCGCCTTCCAGTTGTACAAGTTCTTCCGGCGCTCCTTGGTGGTAATGCCCCCGTAGATGCCGTGCTGAATGTTGTTCTCGTAAGCGTAGTTGAGGCAGTCTTGACGGACAGGGCACTGCTGGCAATACCAGAGTGCTTGCTCCTTGCGCTTGATGGTCAGGGTTTCATTCTCGTCTGGCATGAACACGGAAGTGTCCACCCCAGCGCACCGTGCGTTAGTTCGCCAACTTGTTTTCAACATGACACCGAGAGTACACACCCGGTGTGACATGAGTCAAATCCAGGGGTACTTCTTCTTCATGAAGGCGTCGAGGCGCATGCCCTCGTAGCGCCGACAAAGGTATTCGAGGGAGATAAACATGGGGTCGTAGGAGCCGTCTATGACATCGTGGCAGACGATGATGCCGCGCCAATGGGCGTTGCCCTGATAGCCCTTGTACTCCTCATCATGGAGGTAACAGGCACCAGCCACGAGAGCGTGCTGGCTCTTACCATTGACGAATCGGATGCCGTAGTCAAGGACCTGCTGGTGGCCCATCGTGTAGGAGTGGCCCAGAGTTTTCAAACGCATCAGCGCCGAGCCACCCAGAGGCTTGCCGGTCATGGTGTTCTGCCAGTAATGGGCGTACCAGATGCCGTCAAGGTTGACCGGCTTTAGGAAGGGGTGGACTTGCCATCCTGAGCGTCCGTAGTTGAGGTCTTCCGTACTAATGACCCCTTCCAGTTGCGCGTCCGATTCCACCGCGCGGTTAATACGGTCTTCATGATTTCCAAGAAGTATGTGTCGCTCGGGGAGCCATAGCCCGTGCTTCGTCCTTTTCCGATTCGCATTGAACTCCTTCAGTGCTTTGTCTAGTACGTCAAAGGCTTCGTTCGCCGCGGCGATGTCCTCCTTGTAGCGCCTGCCCTCCATGCTCTTCTTGCCCTTGTCGTAGGACGAAAGCGAAGGCATGTCGGCGTGGTCGCCAAGGTGAATAATCTTGATGGGCTTGTCGTGGAAGTGGTCCACGATGTACTGCCCAATCCAGCGGAGATGGTCGGTCGGGACACCGGCCTTAGCCTGAGTGTCGGGAATCACTACATGGACGGTAGGTTCAGGAAGCAAGGCAGACCTCCTTGGTCCCCCTGATTCTAGCATTTAATGCTTTACATGTCACGCATTAAGTGGTTTAATGCGTCATCCATCGTGCATTATTTGCACACACGCTTGAGCAATTTCTGCTGGGGTGCAGGTGTACACGTCGTTGAGTTCCATCAACGGCTCAAAGCCAGCGAACCAAAGTGCCGCCGCCGCCAGCCCTGAACAAATCCACGTGTCGCCACGACGCAGGCAGACTGCATCCGGGAGCCACATGTCGAACGCCGCCGACCAAATCGAAAGCCACGAATAGGCATCGCCCACTTGCGCCCGTGCGAACTTCAGCAACTTCGAGCGATTGGCAGAGAGGGGTAAAGGGATGACCTCGTAGCGTCCACCCGGAGCGACCGAGGACAACTTCTTGTCGTTGGTTACTCCGCTGGCTTCGGCTTGGATGACGTACCACTCGCCATCCACCAGCCGGTCAAGAATTGCAATGTGGTTCCACTCTGCGTACCGGCTGTCTTGGAGCCGTCGCTCGGCCACACGGATAGAACGACCGAGGATGCCTCGGCTGTGACAGAGAACGAGGTCACCGGGTTTGAATTCACTCATTGTCCTTCCTCGTGGTATTCCTCTAGGTCCTCTTCGACCTTGATGATTAGCCCCTTGAGTTCGTCGAACTGTGCCGACTCCATCGCCAGGATTTTTCGGATAACTTTGGCGTCGTTCTTGGTTTGCTCATACATCGCGATACCCACGACGAGTTCAATGAACACGGCCATGTAGGACGCCGAGAAGTTCCACCACTCAAGGACGAGGGGTGAGCCGATAACCCAGCAGATTGCCGTGGCGGCGGTGACGTAGCCGACGAACGACCAGCGGCGGATACGAGCCTGCACCAGCCATGACAGGTGTTCGCCCAGGCCGATTTCATCGCCGGTAATGGGGTGGTGATACTTCGGCACTACAACCCTTCATGTGCGCCAAGGTGGCGAGCGAGTTCGATGTTCAATTCTTGGACACTCTGTTCGATGCGGTCAATAGCATCACGCATAGACGAGCCGTGGTTGGGCTTGAGTTCAGCCTGCATCTCACGCAGGTTGTCTGCCACCGACCGAGACAGAGCATTGTGGACTACGCGCCAGACACCGATGACGGCGCCCGCGACAACGACGATTGCTTCGGTGATGTACCAGAAGTTCGCAGAAGTGAGAACATTAGCCATCATGCGGGCGGCATCCGAACGGGCTTGTTGTTGTTGGTAACGTTGCGCAGGAAGGTCTGGGGCTGGCGTCCGTCCGAGGGGTAGCCACGCGAGGGAGCGACCTTCGGGGGGTTGACCCAGCAATAGCCGGGGCCACCCTGCTGACCGTGGCTGACCGTCAGCACGTCCGTGCCGTAAATCTCCACGATGATTGCCACGTGCTCGCCAGGAGCATCGCCATACACCACGTAGTCACCGACCTCGATGTCGTCAATGGTGATGCCCTTCAGGGTCTTGGTCAGCAGAGGGATGTGTTCCTCGTGGCTCAAGAACGTGCCGGTGTAGCCCTCGTGGTTGAAGCCCAGACCGTTCGGGTCATTGCCGTTCGCCCACCAGGCGTAGAGCGTGCAAGAACCAGAGCAGTCGGTGTTGACTGGGAACTTGATAGGCCATACGCCGATGGCGGCCATGCGGTCGCCGCCTTCGGAATAGTTAAATTTGCCGTGGTTAGCGACGGCCCAGTTGGCCCACGCTACTTCTGCTTGGCGGTGGTCAATAATTGTCATATGGCTCCTTATGCGGTGGCTGGGGTGGTGTATGAGTAAGGTCCGAGCGTCTTAAGGGTGACAACACAGTCACCTTCAAAGCCGTTCTCGTAGTTGTCACGGCGCTTGTGAGGAATCCAGTCCAGCGATTCAATGATGGCGATGTTGGTACTCAATGGGCCTTCTTGGTACGTCACAAGGTTCTGGGCTTGTCGCAGAGACTCCAGCCAATAGAAGTTGTCGTAGGGGTCCATGTAGACTTCGACACCATCCACCACATCCACGGAGAAGAGTTGCAAGACCACCATGATGTTCGTACCGGACACCACGTTCGGGAACGCCTTGAGCGTCCAGCGGTACATTATGGGCGTCGCCGTGTTGAACGTCGTCACGGTAGAACCTGAAGGTGCAGGGGTCGATGAAACCGCTGTAAATGTCCCGGTTACGGTGAACTGCCCTGACGATGCGCTGGCTACGTAGTACGTGCCATTGTAGCCAGAGGGTAGGCCGGCGATGGCTATCTGTTCGCCGATGCCAAACGAATTGCTGACCATGATGGTGAGCGCACTCGTCGTCGCAGAATACGATGTTGGCGTGTACGTGTTGTTACCCGCAGTCAAAACCATTTGAACTTGGAACTGGGATGACTTCGGGTTCGAGGAAAGCGTGTACTCTTTCGTTGCCGTACCGATGGTTGTCGGTGACGTGAAAGAGGCCACGCTTAACGTTTCAGCGAATGACTCCAGCGGTTCGCAAATTACGTTTGCGGAAATGTATGCGCTTGAGGGAGTAACGCCACCGTACTCAAAGTAGACGGGCGCCTTCTGGTCGGGGATACCGTAGTCGAAGATAGACGTGTTCAAAGTTCCAGTAGGCACGCACTTCAATGCTACCATTCGGCCATTTGTGTTCTGGGCAATTGGCTGGTATACGCCTAAGCCTCCCACTGTTAGGACCGGAAGGTTGAGCACGGGGTTCCACGCCAAAGAGTTGATGGTGCCCTGGCCCGTGACCATGATGTCGGAAGCGTACACCGGGGCGAGGGGGTCGCCAGCGATGAAGGTGGTTAGGTCCAACTTGCCGAGGCCCGTGCTCGTTGAGTCGTAGTTGTTCCACGCAAACCACACGAAGCGACCGTCGCCAATGATTGCCGTAACCGGCGAAGAGAGCGGCTGAAGGATGTTGGGAATCAGCGGACCGCTCTTCAGGTCTCCAGTTGACGTTGCCGTGGGGTCGTAGATGCTCAACGTCTGGGCCATGCGGATACCACGGTTAGTACCGATGAAGATGTAGTTGAGGTAAGACTGGATGCACGTCGGGTACTCGTCTGGCGACATCGGCAGGGCCTGCACGGGAGACACCAACTGAAAGGGCTGGGCGACCGTGGCCGTCGAAACGCTTTGCACGTTGGTAGAAATCGTTGTGCTGGCGCCCAGAAGGTCCGAGCGGTAGATGCAGCCGTTACCACTAGCGCCGTTACGCTTGCTGTATCCCGAAAAGTAGACCTGGGTCTCTCCACCCACAGCGTCAGACCAGACCCAGTTCGGGTCGCTGTGGGTGAACAGCACGTCGGGGACGTTCTGGTTTCCGATAGAGCCACCGATGGTCTGGGAACCGTAGGTAACGTTCGATGGGTTGGTGGCTCCCGCAAGTTGAATCGTAAGAACGTTGCCGGAGATGGCCGAGACGTTCCACGTTCCGTTGTACGGGCTAGTCGTCGCCGTTGCGGTACCGCTGGTAAAACCAGTAACGGTCGTAACGTTCTTGGTGCGCCACGAGAACGTGTTGGTCGAGGTGTTGATGGCCGTGACCACAGCATTTTCGGTAACGCTGCTGCTTGAGTAGCCAAGGCTAAGGGCAATCGAGTTGCCCACCTGCAAACCATGTGGGTATCCGCTATTGCAAGTGGCAGTCACTACGCCGCTCGTCAAGGCGATGGAGGAGATGAGTGCCAAGGTCTGCGTGTTAGCAATGCTGACGCTTTGGCCAACCACGAAACCGGGGTTGGTTCCAGCGAGTTGAACAAGCGCAGAGCCCGAGTTGCCGATGCCCGAAATGTTTTGAGTCGTCACGGTGTTGCTAGGCGCCGAACCGAAGAGCGGGGCGGTCGTTGCGGAGCGTGGTTGGAAGGCGTACAAGGTTGGGCCATTGGCCGCAATCAACTGGTCATTGGCCCAAGACACCATGGTGTACGAGCCGGAAGCGAAGCACGTCCACACCGCTCCGGGCCCGGGGCTGGTGTACCAGATGCCGGTGTCGGTTGCGATGTAGAGGTATGAGTTCGCAGCCGTCATGTCGTAAAGGGTGTTCGGTGTGGTGCCGCCCGTCCATGATGAGATGGCAGTAGCACCGCTCCACTGGGTGTACGGCGATGAAAAGTTGGTGTAGTACTTGACGGTAACAGTGCCGGTGTAACTGTAGCCAACCACCATGTAGCCGTTGCATGAAAGCGCCTGCGCGTTGCCGTATACCGTTGCAATCGGTACAGACTGGTACACGTCGGGCAGAAGCGTGGCCTGGTAGGGGTAGTTGAAAACGTCGATGCCCTTGCTGGAGTAGAAGCGTCCAGGCTGGTCGTCGTCCTTGTGGTCAAGGTATTGCTGGCCCGCGCCCTGGTTCCACTCGCGCTGTTCTCGACGCCATAGACCTTCGGTGTTGACGGTGCCTTCACCCATGATGTTCGTCATCTGGATTGCTTCGCGCTGTCCAGGGATGGACTTGTGGCGGAAGGCCTCTCGACGGTACGGCTCGAAGGACGTGTCTACAGGGAACGTGCGAGTCTGCGCCGCGTAGGAGCCGGTGCCGTCAGGATACGGCACACCATTGGCGTCGGTGATTGAAACAGCGTAGCCGCCAAGTTCTGACAGTCCGGGAGTAGACGTGTAACTAATCGTCACCAGGCACGCACCTTCGTGTACTGGCGGCTGAGGCGGTCGGCCTCTTCGGAGATACGCTGGGCCCGTCGCATGATGAGCGCGTTCACCGAACCAGCCACAGCACCAGGCGCAACTTCCTGAGCCTTACGTGGGTCGGGCTGGGATTCCATAAAGTTACGGCTAATCTCACGTGGAACCGTCAAGTCAATCTCGGCACCGAGCGCGGGGATGTCTAGCATCGTCGGCGTCATGTTCGGGATTGTGACAGGCGCGGCGGCGTTGATGGTGATGGAACCAGAACTTGTAGACGAGGCCGCATTGCTGAACGTCACCTGATTCGTGCCGGTGTTGATGGCGGTGATGACCGTGTTGGCGGGGATGTATGTGTAGAGGCCAGTCGTGTCGGCTACGGGCATACCCGTGTAGAGGCCGACCGTGCTACTCGCCGTTACCGTTGATGCACCTACCGTGGTCGAGGCGGTGAAGGACGTTACAACACTGGTGGTGTATCCGTTGAAGGGTGGCGCCTCGTCGTTCGTGCCGGGAGTGTTGAGCAGGGAGTCGGTACCGTTGACCAACTTGATGAACGGCGCCGAGTAGGTGACGTAGATGGGCAAGCCAGGCCAACCCGGCTCGTACAAGACCAAGCCCTTACCGGACGGGAACGAGGGGTCGGTGCTGTTCTGTTGCCAGCGGATTACCTTCCACCGCTTGATGGCTGGGAAGGTTCGATATGGCGGAGCAATGCGATAACGGACTTCAAGAACGTCAATGAAGTTGTCGGGAAGGGCGCCGAGGTCGTAACCTTGAAAGACAGGATTATAAGTAAGTTCAGCAACACCCACGCGGAACAAACCGTTGCTAGGAGAACTAAGAGAACGTAAATCGTCGTTGATTGCCACCCCAATGTCAAAGCGCGAGTAGCGCGGGTTGATGTAAGCCAGCGTGCCACTTATGTGCGATGATGCCTGCGAACCATTGTAGCCACGAGATACGGTGGCGGTAAAGGTGTTACCGTTCCAAGAGAGAACGTACACCAACTCCAGGTCAATCGCCAAAAGAACACCCGGCATAATGCTGGCAGTCTGAGCGCCGGAGAGCGTGATGGTTGTGTCGGACGAAGCAACGGCGGCGCTAAGAGTTACGGCACGCTCACGGACGCCACCCATCGTGCGACGGTAGACCTTCTCAATGACGTCGCCAAATGTCTGACCAGACGATGAAGTACTGGCCGAGCCGCCTACTGTAATGATGGATGGCATTTAGTTCCCTTACTTGATTTCGCTTGCGGCGATGACTTGGAGAGCGACGAGAGCGTCAGCCAGCCCTTGTGCCAGCGTGGTCACTCCCTGCACCGTGCGAGCGAGGATGGGTGCAAGTGCGTCCGTCGAGGCGGCGAGGGTAGCGAGGTCGGTCTGGGCTTGAGCGAGTGATGGGGCCATCTGTGAGACGAGGGCCTGAAGGTTGGCGTTAGCGGCGATAATGCTTTGCTGGTTAGCCAGCGTCACGGGGTCGGGGGTTGATGTTTCGAATGAACTACCGTTTGAAAGCACTACTTGTTCGACCGATGAGCCGTCAGCGTTTTCAATGTAATTGGTGGACACAACTGTGCATCCACCGAGGTCTTGTCCAACTGTGTATTGAGCAGGCATAAAAGTTCCTTACTGAAGAGACGAGTAAACGGCACTTGTCGACGTTACCGCCGGCGTAAACGTCGTCGTGCCGACTACCGGGGTAGTAGATGAACTTCCCGTTTGGTATTGCAAAATTGGCGTTGCCGACGCCCACAAAATCTCACCAGCACCGGTAGCACCAAAACCGGCAAGGGTCGGGTAGACCGGTGAAGTGGTGCCGTAAATGCCAATGCCGACGTAGTAAAGACCCGACGTAGGCACGGTGTAGGACGACGACAATCCCCAGTTAAACAACGTGTTTGCGTTCATTGTTGTCAAAGACTGAGACCCAATAGCGACACAAAGACCCGACGAATTGAAAATACCGGCCCATTCGTTCGTTAATGAACTCCCGGCCGTTGATGTCGTGGCAAACTTCACGCTGTTAACAACCTGACCGGCATACAGGTACACCGCTTGAAAGTGCGGCGTACCCGTAACCGTGTAAGAAGCGTTTGAAAAAATGCGGCTAAAGGTTTCGGCAACGTTGTTAGTGCCACCCAGCGCAAGCGTCTGCTGGTTAATCGTGACACCAATAGCCGTACCCGTACCACCGTTGCCTACAGGCAGAGTGCCGGTCACGCCGGTCGTCAGGGGTAGGCCGGTCACGTTCGTCATCACGCCCGAGGCTGGGGTTC
>Ga0316226_1000727_pt1 | contig 40993 bp, 35 predicted proteins | sample TBH18017metaG_FD_206009 | JGI IMG/M metagenome (GOLD analysis project Ga0316226, IMG submission 206009) | Freshwater microbial communities from Trout Bog Lake, Wisconsin, USA - TBH18017 | ecosystem: Environmental > Aquatic > Freshwater > Lake > Hypolimnion/Profundal zone | place: USA: Wisconsin...
CCAGCGCGGCGGATCCGGGAGAGATAACAGGCAGTTTCTTGATGGCTGCTCCGCAGACAATCAACAGCGCAATCCAGATAAAACAGCCCAGCATTCCACCGCTTCGCGCTTTGCGGCGAGCCATAACGAGAATAAGAAGCCACGCTTAGGAGTGGTTTGTGGGGTCCCTCGCTGCGCTCGGGATGACAAGCATGTTGGAAAGGTCTCAACATCTTCGAAGACTCATATCATTTGCCCAGCCATGCGGAGATTTTCTCTGCGTCGGGGGTGGGGCCGGCTACGGCTACGCCCAGGCGCGAGGGCTGCAGGCAGAATTCGGCGACGGTGCGGACTTCTTCGGGGGTGACGGCCAGGAGACGCGGCTCGACTTCGTGTGGGTCGATGACTTTGCCGAAGCTTAGGAGCGATTCGCCCATCCAGGTCATTTGGTTGGAGGTGCTTTCGAGGCCCATCACGGTTTGGCCGATGGTGTAATCCTGGGCTTTGCGCAGTTCGGCGCGGGAGGGGGCTTTTGTGGCGATGCGGTCGAGTTCCTGCATGGTCAGGCAGATCGCTTTTTCCAGCTTGGACGGTTCGAGTCCGGCGAAGATGGTGAGGGCTCCGGCGTCTTCGAGCGAGACGACGCTGTTTTGCACGGAATAGCAGATGCCGTGGCGTTCGCGCAGTTTCTGGAAGAGGCGGGAGCTCATGTTTTCGCCCAGGATGACGCTCAATAATTTCAAGGCGTATCGCCGTTCGTCCTTGCGCCCAAAGGCGTGGAAGCCGAGCGCGAGGTGGGTTTGCTCGATGTCTTCTTTGGCGGTTTTGATCCAAGGTCGCCGCACGCCACCGCGTTTGGCGGAAAGCTCGTGGTTGGATTTCTCGAAGCGCGGGATGTTCCCGGCGGGAAGCGTTTCCAAGGCTGGCCCCATGCATTCGAGGACGCGCTCGTGGGCGGCGGCTCCAGCGACGGTGACGAGGGTGGTTTTGCCGGTGTAGTGTTTTTCTTTGAAGGCGAAGAATTTCTCCCGCGTGAGCCCGGCGATGGATTTGGCGGTGCCGGTGAGAGGGCGGCCAAGGGGGTGGTCCGGCCAGAGGGCCTCGGAGAGGAGTTCCTCGATGTATTGGCCGGGATTGTCGTGAACCATGAGAATTTCCTCGCGGATGACGTCCCGCTCGCGCTCGATTTCCGCGGGAGCAAACTGGGAGTGGAGGATCATGTCGCTCAAGACATCGCAGAGGACGGGGAGGTGCGCCGCGCCTGCCTTGGCGTAGTAGCAGGTGTGATCTTCCGTGGTGAAGGCGTTCAGGTAGCCGCCAAGGCCTTCGACGGTTTCCGTGATTTTGCGGGCGTTGCGGCGCGCGGTGCCTTTGAACATGAGGTGTTCGAGGAAGTGGGAGATGCCGCAGAGGGCGAGCGGTTCGTGGCGTCCACCGACAGCTTCCCAGATGCCGACGCTGACGGTTTTCATGTGCGGCATTTCCATCGAGGCGATGCGCACGCCGTTGGGGAGTTTTGTGAGGCGGGCGGTCTCGCTCATGGGTTTCGGCTTTCCAGGATCAGCTTGGCGAGGTCAAGATCGCGCGGCAGGGTGATTTTGAAGTTGGGCTCGCCAATGCGGGTGAGGACGACGGAGACGCCGAGGTGTTGCATGGCGGAAACTTCGTCGGTGACGGTTTGCTCGATTCGCAGGATTTGCCGGTAGGCGCGCTCCAGAAGGCTGGCGAGGAAGATTTGCGGGGTTTGCATTGCCCAGAGGTGGTCGCGCTCGACGCTGCCGGTGACGGCTCCGTCTTCGGTGGCCCGCTTAAGGGTGTCGGTGGCGGGGGCGGCGCAGGCGGAGGCTCCGTGATGCCGGGCGTTTGCCAGACACGCCTCGATGGCAGCGGGAGTTATGAGCGGGCGGGCGGCGTCGTGAACGGCGACGTAGTCCTCGGCTTTGGGTCGGGCGGCCTGGAAGCCGTTCCAGACGGAGAGATGGCGTTCCGCGCCACCGGGGACGACGCAATCGAGTTTGGTGATGCCGTGTTCTTGCGCCAACGCTTCGAATTCCTCGACGCGTTCTTCGCGCGTGACGAGGACGATGCGCTCCACGCTGGCGCACTCTTCATAGGCGAGCAGCGAATGGATCGCCACGGGTTTTCCCGCCAGATCGGCGGTCAATTTGTCGAATCCCATCCGCCGACTGCTGCCGGCCGCCACCATGATTGCGATCATGCTGAATTCTACGACAACTGGCGCTGAACTTCCATACTCAAAGCTTTGCCGTCGGCACGTCCAGCGGCTTTCTCTTTTGCGATTGCCATGACCGCACCCATCTGGGCTTTGGAGGTGGCCCCCGCTTCGGCGATGGATTCCTTGACGAGGGCGGCGAGGGCCTCGGGGGTCATTGCCTGGGGAAGATAGGCGGTGAGGATGGCGAGTTCGGATTGTTCCTTGGCGGCCAGTTCGGGGCGGCCTCCCTTGGTGAAGCTCTCGATGGAGTCCTGGCGCTGTTTGACCTGTTTACGGATGACCGCCGTGGTGTCGGCGTCTTCCAAGAGGACGCTGGGGCCGCCTTTTTCAATGGCGAGGTTCTTTAACGCAGCTTTCAGCATGCGGAGCACTCCGAGGCGTTCGGCCTGCTGGGCCTTCATGGCTTCCTTGAGGTCGTTGTCGATTTGTTGTTGTAAGCTCATACGGGAGAGGATGAAGCGGATTGCGGTGGGTTTGAAGTAAAATCTAGGGGAACAACCTAAACAAACCGCTTTCTTCTTGGGAGGATTTGAGGCACACTTCTTGGCATCAAACCATGATCCAGCGCGATTATCTGATTGTCGGCGCAGGCATCGGCGGCGCCACGGTGTGCGAGTCCTTGCGGGAATATGACTCGAAAGGGTCCGTTACTCTGGTTGGGTATGAGTCGGCCCTACCCTACCATCGCTCCCTCCTTATCCCTACCCTGCTCTCGGGAAAAAAATCAGATCCCAAAGCTCTCGCCAAGCTCTACTGCCACCCGCCGGAGTGGTATGAGAAGAATAAGATTGAGATGCGGATGGAGACGCTCGTTACGCAACTCAATTTGGAACGCAAGATCGCGGTGCTTAACAGCGGGCAGGTGATTGAGTTCCGCAAATGCTGCCTGGCAATGGGAAGCAGGTCCCGGCGGCTCCAGGTGGCGGGCTCGAATCTGGGCAAGATTTTGCATCTGCGCAATCTGCGGGATGTGCTGGCGTTGAAGGAAATGATCGCAACGGAGAAGAAGATTTTTATTATTGGGAGCGGGTTTGTGGCTGCGGAATCCGCCTCGGTTTTGCAAGGGCTCGGGATCAAAGTGCAAATCCTTTGCTCCACTCCCCATCTTTGGCAAAAGTGGCTGGATCCCGAGACGGCCCAGTGGCTTACGGAGTATTTCGCTACCCATGGCGTGCCACTGCTCAACGAAACGCTCAACGGTTTTGAGGGGAAGACGGTGTTGCGAAATATCCAGACCAAGAGCGGCAATCGGATTGCGGCGGAACTGGCGATCATCGCCGACGGCGTGGAACCGAATCTCGGGTTGGTATTGAACACGCCGCTGGGCAGCCCAAACGGAGTTCCGGTTAACGATTACTTGGAGACGGATGAAAAGGGGTTCTACGCCGTGGGCGATCTCGCGCTTTATCCTGACCCGGTGTTCGGGAGTGTGCGGCGCACCGAACATTGCGATGTCACGCTGGAACAAGGGCGCGTGGCCGGGGCGAACATGACAGGCAAGAAACGGCAGCGCTTTAAAATGTTCCCGCGCCACTCCAGCACGGTGTTCGATTTACGGTTCGATTTCGTCGGCGATTTCAGCCAGGCACCGGTCCGGTATGAGATTGATGGCGACCGCTCCAAGCGGAGTTTTCGGACGCGGTATTATCAGGGGCCGAAGCTGATGGGGATGGTGCTCTGCAATCAGTCGGCGGAGGCGGTGAAGGCTGCGGAGGAGGAGATTACGCAGGCGCATAAGCATTAGCGAACAGCAAGGCCGTCTCGTAAGCAGATTCCCCCCTTTTTGCGACTTTTGTGCTCTTTTGCGACTAATCCCCCTCCCCCGGAACTTGCTTCCCGCTCAGCGTCCCTTTAGGTTGCTCCGTATCCGATGAATCGCACCACACTCCAGAATACTTTGGCGACTTTGCAAACCCGGCCTACCAAGAGTCTGGGGCAAAATTTCCTGCATGACGAATCCGTTGCCTCCTGGATTGTCGATCAACTCCATCTCAAGCCCGAGGAGCATCTGGTGGAGGTTGGTCCCGGTTTGGGCGCGCTCACAGAATTCGCCATTGACCGCTGCCGCTCGGTAGCGCTGATTGAAAAGGACGGGCGGCTCGCAGAATACTTGAAGGAGCGTTTTGCTGATAAGCCGCATGTGGAGGTGCTGCACCAAGACGCGCTGGAGTTCGATTTGCGGACTCTGTTTCCCCATGGCCCCACGAAGGTTCTGGGCAATCTCCCCTACTACGTTTCCAGTCAGGTGTTGTTTGCTTTTACTGCCGATCCTTCGCCGGTGGGGCGCTTGGTTTTCACGCTGCAAAAGGAGATGGCGGAACGGCTTTCCGCCGGACCTTCAACGAAGGCGTATGGAGCGATCACGTTGATCGTCGGGCGACGCTGGAGGGTGGAATACCTACGCACACTGCCGGGGAGCGTTTTTCTGCCCGCGCCGAATGTGGAGAGCGGCGTGATTGTTTTGACGCCGCGCGATCCCGCAGAATTGCCGGATTGCGACGGGCGGCTGTTTAACCGACTGGTAAAGGAGGGGTTCGCCCAGCGCCGAAAGATGTTACGTAATATGCTGGCTGCACATCACCTTGACTGGCCTGCGCTGTGCGCAGCAATTGGCACGGTGGAGACGGTGCGCGGTGAGGCGCTTTCGCTGCGGCAATGGGTGGAGCTTGCCCGGTTTGTGGAGGCGCACGCCACGCCGGAAAAGTTCAACGCGCAGGCGCAGGATGTGCATGGCGAAATGTTTGATGTGGTGGATGAGGAGAATCGCGTGATCCGCCAGGCAAGCCGCCATGAGGTTCATACGCAGAAGCTGCGGCACCGGGCGGTGCATATTTTGGTTTTCAATTCCAAGGGGGATCTTTTTCTCCAGAAGCGTTCGCGCTGGAAGGATGCGAATCCTGGCCGCTGGGATTCCAGCGCAGCCGGGCATGTGAATGCTGGATGCGATTACGATGAGACGGCGGCGCGGGAGCTCCAGGAGGAACTCGGGGTGAGCGCGCCGATTGAGAAGATCGGCGCTCATGCGGCTTGCCGCGAGACGGGCTGGGAATTTGTCCAGATTTACCGGGCAGAGCACAACGGGCCGTTTACGTGGCCACGCGCAGAGATCGAGAGTGGGCGGTTCTTCCCCGTCGCGCTTTTGGATCGCTGGACGGCGGCGCGTCCACAAGATTTCTCGAATAGTTTTCTGGCTTCGTTTCGCGCGTGGCGTTCGTTGTAATCGCGCGTGGGAACGGCCCCCGAACACATGCCTCAAAAATCTCCACGCGAGCTGGTGCAAATCGGCAGTTACCTGCGGCAGGATCAGGCCGAGGAACGGGGGCTTGTGGTGCTGGCGCTGGATCGATATTACTGGATCATTGAAGAAGATGGACTCTACGGGCTTTATGTAAATGGCGACGATGCCGAGGCGGCGACGATGGAGTTGGTGAAGTTTGAGGCGGAACGGGTAGATGCTTTGGAAGCGGAGCGCCAGGCAGCTTTGCTCGCGCCGCCACCCGGTGCCGCGCCCAAGACGAATCCGTTTTCGCTCTTTCTTTTCGCCTGGACGATGTTGCTGTTCTTCGGTTTGCAGCGGTATGGTGGCGAGCATTGGATGTGCCTTGGTGAGGCGGATGCCGATGCCATTCTTCGCGGCGAGGCATGGCGAGTTTTCACCGCGCTCACGCTTCACGCCGATTTTGGACATCTCTTTGCAAATCTCGCTACGGGGCTGGTGTTTGCCTGGGCGCTGCTTCCGCTGCTTGGCAGTGGGTGGACGTGGATGGGGCTGGTTTTAAGCGGTGCAGCGGGGAATCTGCTCAACGCGTGGTGTTACCGTGGCGGTGGGCATCTTTCCATCGGTGCATCCACGGCGGTCTTCGGCGGGCTGGGGCTGTTGGCGGGCTGGCAGGTTGTCGCCGCGTTGCAAGCACGCCGGGTTCCGCGCGCGCAAGCTTTTCGGATGCGGGAGATTGTTCTGCCGCTGGCTGCTGGATTGGCGCTGCTGGCTTATCTGGGCGTGGGCAATGAAGGCGACCATGTGGACATCATGGCGCACGGTTTGGGGATGCTCTGTGGCGCGATATTTGGCACGATCCTAGCTGGGACGCGCCTGCCGGAACACACGCCGGGGCGTTTCCAAAAAATCCTCGCCAATGCGGCACTGAGCTTGCCATGGCTCGCCTGGCTTTGGGTGCTGGGTTGGCGTTTTACGAGTTAGATGTATTCCACCAAGTCCTTCGTCTCGAAACGGACTTTGGGATAGGTGGCGTAGGGGTCGTTTGCGGCGCGATATCCCACGGGGCATGCCGCGCTGGTGGTCAATCCGCGCTCCGTAAGGTTCAAGATTTCGTCGTATTTCGCCGGTTCGAATCCTTCCATGGGACAGGTGTCAATGCCCATCATCGCGGCGCAAGCAAGGAGATTACCGAAGGCGATGTAGGCCTGGAGGCGGTTCCACTCCCCGACTTGATTCCGCATGGGGCCGTTGAAAATTTTCTCCGCCATCAAACTACGATACCCCGAAAGTGCTTCTATCGTCACTCCACGCACTTCGACGATGCGCTGCAAAAAGCGGTCCAGATATTCCGGGGTGATCTCCTTGCGGTGCGTGAACACAACTAGATGGGAGCAATCCGCCACCTGCTGTTGTCCCCAAGAAAACGGCACGAGCGCTTCCTTGGTGGCTTGGTCGGTGATAACAAAGAATTTCCAAGGCTGGAGGCCGAAGGACGAAGGCGAGAGCACCAGCGCTTGTTCGAGCACCTGCCAGTCCGTGGGGGAGATTTTTCGGGTGGCATCGAATTTCTTGGTGGCGTAGCGCCAGTTCAGAGCTGTGAGGATGGAATCGTTGGAAATTGGGTGCGTTAGCATGGAAGGAGCGGTGAGGTTGGAAAAGGAGAATAGCGCGATTGTTTCGGAGGAAAAGCACGCTTATTCAGAAATCCAGCCCGTATGAGGTGGGGGTGTTCATTTTTGGATGAAAATACGCTTGCAGGAAAGGCGACATGCCTGCATATTCACCGCCCGCTTCTGATGACCCTATCGTCCAGCGGTTAGGACACCGCCCTTTCACGGCGGTGACACGGGTTCGAATCCCGTTAGGGTCGCCATTTTCTGCACACCGCGAAACCGGCTTTCCATTCGTGAAAAGCCAACGGGCAGATTATCAGGCGGTCTCAGTTTCCGCAAGCATTCGCTCTTGAACCAAGTAAACAAGAGCCTTAGCGGGGCGAAACCCAAAAATCCGCCCCTCTCTCCTCTCCCTACGGGAGAGGTCAACCGCCAGAATTGAGTGAGAAAACGAGCTTCGTTTTGACGAAAAAACGCGAAACCTCTCTCGCCTCTCCGTTTCGCCCCCACGTTTTTGAAAGCTCCAGGATTTCGTAAATAGGCAAATTCGACCTAGGTGCCCTTGGCTGCCTGTTTACGAAATGAGCTGGTTTGGGGTTACGCACCCTCCGCATGGATCGCCTCGTGCAGGGCTTTTAGCAGCTTCTTGGCATCGTAGGGCTTGTGCAGGATCACATTTACGCCCAGCGCCTGCAGTTCGGCTTGGCGGGATTCCGTAGCCTGCCCCGTGGATGCGATGACCTTCACCAGCGGGTTGATCTCTTTCAATGCCCGCGTGAGCTTCAATCCGTCCATCCCCGGCATCATCACATCAGTGAGCACTACTTTAATCACGTTTGCGTGTTCCCCATAAAGGGCAAGCGCATCAGTCCCCTCTGCGGCTGCGAGGACTTTATACCCATTATTTTCGAGAACCGCCGAAGTCATCTTGGCAATGCACATCTCGTCATCAACCAGAAGAATCGTCTCACCCTCGCCCTGTAACATTTTCACGGGGACCAATGGCTCCTGCTCCAACGTGCCATCCGCTTCGCGGGGAAGGAATACTTTGAAATTGCTGCCGCGATCCACGCCGGATTTAACGGTGACAAATCCGCCGTGGCTGCGCACGATGCCGATGACGGTGGAAAGGCCGAGACCTGTGCCTTTGCCTATTTCTTTGGTCGTGAAAAATGGGTCGAATATCTTGCCGATGATCTCGCTTGGGATGCCGCTGCCGCTATCGGATATCGAAACCATGGCATAGTCCTCTGGCCTTGCATCGGGCACCATGGCAGCGAAGTTTTCATCGATCTCTACGTTTTCTCCCGTGATGAGCAATGACCCTCCCTCCGGCATGGCATCACGGGCGTTGATGCAGAGGTTGAGTAATATCTGATGAATCTGCGTGGAGTCGGCTTTGACCGGCCAAAGGTCGGAAGGGATCGAGTTTATGATGGCGATGTTTTTTGGAAATGTCTCGCGGATCACTTTTACTATCTCATGGCCGATACGATTTAATTGCAGCGTAGTGCGCTCCCCTTTTGCGCCACGGCCAAAGGTGAGCACCTGGTTGACGACGTTGGCCCCGCGCTGAGCGCATTCCTCGATGGTTTCGATAATGGATTCGCGGGTCTCGGATTCCTTCACCTGGCGCAGCATTTCGGCGGAGAGGATGATGGGAGTGAGAATGTTGTTGAGATCGTGCGCGACGCCCGCAGCCAGTCTGCCGATGCTTTCGATGCGATGGGTTCGCAGCATATCCTCCTGCATTTGCTTGCGCTCGGTTATATCGCGGACGATGGCTACCATTTGAGTAGGGAACCCCTCTGCGTCCCGAATCATTTCCCCGTTTGCCTCCATGTCAAAGGTGCTTCCGTCCGCACGCATTGCACGGTATTCAACCAGTCCTTGAAACTTGCCTTGAAGTGTGAGGGCAACATTGGACGCTATGCGCTCACGATCCTCGGGAACGATGAAATCGGTGAACAAAGCCCCCACCATATCCTGCTCACTGTCGCAGCCGAACATCGCCACAGCCCCAGGCGAAACCATGAGATGGCGACCGTCTTTCATGTCCGTTATGAAAATGGCGTCAGGAGAGGCGTTGAGAATAGACCGATACCGTTCCTCACTCGCACGAAGCGTCCCCTCTGCCTGCTTGCGCTCGCTGATGTCGTTTTTGACAGCAATAAAGTGCGTGACCTCGCCCTGCTTGTCCTTCATCGGGGTGATGGTCATTTCCTCTGGATAATGACTGCCATCCTTCCGTCGGTTGATCATTTCGCCATGCCAAACCTCACCGGCGAGAATCGTTTTCCACAAATTCTGGTAGAACGCTGGATCTTGTTTGCCCGACTTGAGCAGACTGGGCGTTTTGCCGATGGCTTCCGCCACGCTGTAGCCGGTGTAGCTTGTAAAGGCGGCGTTGGCCCATTGAATCACGCCTTTGCTGTCGGTGATGACAATGGCGTTCGCTGCGGCTTCGAGAGCGCCGCTTTGCAAACGCAGGCGTACTTCCGACTGCTTGCGCTTGGTAATGTCCTCAAACACGACGACAAACTGGCCGATCTGCGGGCTGAAAGCCTCAATTTTGAAATGCCGCTTCAAGGGGTGGTTGTATTCCTCGAAATGATCCGGCTCGCCGGTCAACGCAACGCGGCCATATCGCTCAATCCACACCATCTCAGTTTCGGGCATGACATCCAGGACAGTGCGACCGACTAGATTCTTCGCGCTCAGGCCGGTTATGCGCTCGAAGGCTGGGTTGACGGAGAGGAAGCGATAGTCCACGGGTTTGCCGGATTCGTCACAAACAATCTCATGCAGGGCGAAGCCCTCAAGCATCCCCTCAAACAACCTGCGATAGTCTTGCTCGCTTTTATGTAGAACCTCCCGTTGTTGGCGCTCCAACTCAACGACTTCCCGCAAATGATCCACCTGCAACCGCCGATAAGCATGGGCCGTTGAGGCTGCGCCCAGCAGAATGAACGCCCCGACGATGACGCTGATACCGTAGGCTCGGTAATCCGCTTCGGCCATGATTTCGGCTGCATCCACTTTGGCCACCATAAACCAAGGCGTTCCGGGGATGGGGGAAAGATCAGCCAACACCTTCACGTTACGGTAATCTTTGCCGTCGAACATGCCGTGCCGTCCCAAGACCGCTTGCACTGCGGGCATATCCGCTTGTTTTAATGAATGGCGAAAGGACAAACCGGTCTTGGAGCGATGGCGCAGTTCATTGAGGAAAACCACGTCCTCCCCCTCCCGCTCGACAAGAAGCGTCTCGGCACTGCGACTGGGCATAGGCCATGACTGGATCAGCGGGTAGAGGTAGATGGCTGCCCGGCACCGAAAAACGATGAATCCCAGCACGCTTCCCCCTGCGTCCCGGGCTGCTGCAACGGCGTCGATATCCACCTCACCCTCGGAAGTGCGAAAGAAGTCGGAGATTACGCCACTTGGGTTGGCGCGGGCCGCCTCGACCGCCCGCTGAGTGGCCGTGTCTATCGAGACGGGGCCGTCACTCGTGCTGAAGAGAACCTGCCCGGAGGGTGAAAGCGCGATGATGTTGGAATACTCGTCTTGTTTCTTTGAAAGCTTCAGGATTTCCCGCACTTGATCCCGGATTTCAGGCGTTTCGGCATTCCTCGCGATCATCCCAAGCCCTCTTATCAAAGTCGGGCTGTGGGCTTCCCTCGTAACATCTATGAGGCGTTCCTTTTGCCATTGGACGATCTGCCCAACCTTCATCTTGGAAATGGCGGCAATAGTCTCGTAACTGTTCTGGTGGATTGCCTTGGCCTGCGCTTGGTAATACCAGAAACCCGCTCCCACCAGAGCCACGGTGATTACCGCGAAAGCCATTGCCAAATTTTTTGGGGCAATGTTGGGCCACAATTTCGGAGCATCCATGGGTTTTTCCTGAATCTAGGTAGTAGGACCGAAGGATGGGGAAGCTGCTTGGAAATTTTCTACTATCTCCAAGTTCGCTCGCCCTGCAGTTTATGGAGAATAATGGTATCCCCTATAAATCAAAGGGGCAATCTCTTAATCTTTACCCTTTTTCATCCTTTTTTCCAGCAAAGCTCCGGAAGTCCGTTTCCTCAGAGTTTACTGAGGGAATGCTCCGGCCTATTGCGGCGAACTTTTCGGCCCCTCAGAATTCATCCGATCCCCGACAGGAAATACAAAAGGGGCGGACAGATTGATCGATCTTCGGTAAACCCTCATTTTTTCGGCCACCAAGCCCGAGTCTTTCTCTCAATCACGAACCGGCGAACGCGACCTTTTGGATGGCCGGGTTGCAACCGTTCAGGTGGTCTCGCTGCCCACCACGGCGGATATGGCATCCTGAAGCTCCTGAATTTGGATCGGCTTGGTGAGATGCTCGCTAAATCCAGCGGCATGGCTTTTTTCAATATCTTCCTCCATGCCGTAGCCACTGATGGCAATGCCGGAAAGGCCGTCGCGGTCGTGCAACTCCCGCATGATGTCTCTGCCATCGCCATCGGGCAGGCCCAAGTCACTGATGAGAAGGTCGAATTTCTCCTCGCTTTCCCGCACTTCTTGCGCTGCCGTCAAGGCGGCGCTCACGCTCTGGGCGGTGGTGACCTTGCACCCGGCCCGCTCCAGCAAGCGGCTCAGAATTCGCACGGTGTCGACGTTGTCCTCGACCAAAAGAATCCGCAGGTCATGATCGCCGACTTTTGGGTTCCATTTTGTCGCGGGTCGCGCCGAAGCCGCAGCGACTTCCGTTGGGGGGTGACCATTGGCTATGGGCAGTTCGACGAAAAAAGTCGATCCCCGATATTCGCCTTTGCTTTCCACCCATATTTTGCCGCCGTGCAGATCCACCAGGGCTTTGCAGATGGCCAGTCCCAGCCCTAATCCGCCAGAATGTTCGGTGGTTTTCATTCCGCCCTGCTCGAAGGCGACAAAAAGGCTGGGTATAACCTCAGGAGCGATGCCCCGGCCCGTATCGGCCACCTCGGCACGCACTATCCCGGCGCGGGAGTTGGAGGTGCGGATAGTAATGGTGCCGTCGGCGGGGGTGAACTTGGTGGCGTTTTTGAGAAGATTCCAGAATACCTGCTGAAGTCGACCGCCATCGGCGTTGACCGTGTGCTGGGAGGCGCTCAGTTCCAAGCGAAGCTTCAAGCCGTGCCCCTTGATATCCTCGCGGCAGACTTCCAGCATGTTCCGAAGGATGTCGTGGAGATCTGCGTGCTGGAGGCGCAGTGTGATCTTGCCGTGGGCAAGGCGGTTGAGGTCCAGGAGGTCGTCGATCAGGCTTGTTTCCAGTTCCAAGTTGCGGCGGATCATGGAAAGTTCTTCGCGAAGTTCAGCCGTCAACGTCGTGTCGGTCTCACGGGCGCTGACGGTCATGAGCACCGGGGTCAGGGGCGTGCGCAGCTCGTGGCTGAGCACGGCGATGAACTGGTCTTTGGCCCCATTGGCTGCTTCGGCGGCTTCTTTGGCCGTGTTAAGATTTTCCTCTGCCCGTTTCCGCTCGGTGATGTCCTGCACAATACCCGTGATCTTCGTGGGTAAACCTGTCGAATCCACCTGATGCCCCCCGGCAGCCCAAATCCACCGCACCTCGCCATCGGCACGACGGATGCGGCACTCGAAATTCCAGCGCGAACGCGCCTCTTGAGCTTTGCGGAAACTCTCGTCCACCTCGTATCGATCCTCCGGCAGAACGTGTTCGAGGAACATCTCGTAGGTCCAGTTCTGCAACAGCGCCTCGTAACCAAAGATTTGATCGTGGATCAGCGTGCGCTGCGAGGTGTGATCCTTCAGGTTAAGTTCCCATGCTCCAATTTGGACTTCTTGGAGGGCAAAGTTCAGCCGCTCCTTACTCTCCAGGAGCGCCTCCTCAACCTGTTTGAGTTCCGTGATGTCGCTCCGGATGGCCATGTATTGGTAAGGCTTGCCCTGAGCATCCAGGAACGGAACGATGGTGGTGTCCAGCCAGAAGATCGAGCCGTCCTTCGCCCGGTTCCTGAATTTCCCCTTCCAAATCCTGCCGTGGCTGATTGTTTCCCACAGGTTGCGGATAAACCCTTTGGGGTGGTAGCCTGAATTAAGGACGCGGGGATTCTGGCCGATCAATTCCTCGCGGGAATATTTCGAGAGGGCGCAGAACCGGTCGTTGACGTAGGTGAGGACACCTTGGGGGTCGGTGATGGCGACAATATCGTGCTCGTCGATGGCCTTTTTGAGGTTGGTGAGATCCCGCACCGACGCCGAAAGTTCCTCCTCCGCCCGCTTGCGCTCGAAAATATCCCAGGCAACGTCCGCTAATTGTGCAACGATTGCGACATCCTCATCGGTATAATTGAGCGGCTTGTTGCCCAGGCCGAGGATCGCCACGATCTTGTCGCCGCGCAACACCGGCACGACCAACTCGCGCGTGACGGGCGCATGCCCCGGCGGCAATCCCTGGCGAGGGGGCAGCATCGCGGTATCGTTGTAGACCACGGGGCGGCGTTCCCGCATGCAGTCCTCCCACACGCCTGCTTCCGAGCTATCGTAGTGGCGCTCTTTGCCTTCCGCCCGATTCATTTCCGAAATCGTGTGCGTGGACCACGACTGGAGCGAGAGCGTCTTTTGGTCCGGCAACACAAGGTGATAAAATCCCATCTGGCTGCCGGTTAATCCTTCGAGTTTATCCAACAGGTTTTGGAGCAATTCGTCCACTGAATGCGCCTCGCTAAACTGGATCAAGCGCAACCGGGCCGCCGTGATCAACTCCGTCCGGTGATGGGTTTGGAGGAGTTGCCATTCGCGCAAGACCAGTTCGAGGGTGCTGGGCAAGGTGGCAAACGTGACAGGGGATTTGACGAAATAATTCAGCGCGCCGGCCTTCAGCACTTCCACGACGGTCGGTTGATTGCCATAGGCGGTCATGACGACGACTGGGAAAGGCGCGGCCTCCGGGGGTGACGTCAGGATTTCCACCGCCCGCCCGTCCGGCAGGTTCAGATCCACCAGCGCGATGTCCGGTGCCCGCTCCGCCACGCAAGCCCGGTATTCTCGCAGGGTGCCGACCGTGCGCAGTTCCAGCGGCTCCTTTTCAAGGGTGCGGCGGATCGCCTCGACGTGAGCCGCTTCGTCATCGGCGACCAGGAGGTATGTAAGAGCGGTATTCATGAGACCTCAGGGGCCGACTCTTGGGGAAGCTCGTTCCACATCAACCAGTAGTAGCCGAAGGTTTTCATCAGTTCGATGAAATGGGTGAAATCCACCGGCTTGACCAGATAGCTGTTGGCGTGGGAGGCATAGGCTTTGACCATATCCAACTCGGTTTTCGAGGTGGTCAAGACCACCACCGGTATGGAGCTGAGCTGGGGATCCGATTTGATCTGCGTCAAGACCTCCAGCCCGTCCACCTTCGGCAACCGCAGATCGAGCAGGATGATGCCGGGGCGCGGGGACGTGGCCGGATCGCTGAATTCATTGCGCCGGTACAAGTAATCCAGCGCCGCCTGCCCGTCGGGGACATGCATCAAGGTGTTGGCCAGCCGGTAACCCTCGAAGTTGCGCCGTACGATCTCGGTATGGGCCTCATCATCTTCCACCAGCAAAATGACAATCGGTTCGCCTTTCATGACAGTTCTCCTGTGGATGGTTTTACGATCGCTGAGGGCAGGGTGAAATAAAAACACGCGCCCTGGCCGAGTCCTGGAGACTCCACCCAGATTTTACCCCCACAAAATTCCACAATCCGCCTGACCAGCGCCAGACCCATGCCGGTTCCCTCGATTTTCGGATCGAGCCGGTTGAACAGATCGAAAATCTTATCGTGATAGCGTGGATCGATCCCGATGCCGTTGTCGCGCACATAGAACACCGGCTCTCCGTTGCGTTCTTGGATGCCGAACTCGATGAGCGGTGCCGGTTGATCGCCCATAAACTTGCAGGCGTTGTCCGTCAGATTCTGCCAGATATCCCCCAGCCGGATCCGGTCGCCGAACAACGTCATGTCGGGGCCAACCACCTGCTTCGTCACCCCGCGTCCGGCCATCCGCCCCGCCACTACGCTGCAGGCTTCGTCCACCAGTTCCCGGAATGTGACCGCCACCGTCACGCCGACGAGGCGCCCGACGCGGGATATTTCCAGCACATCGTCCAGCAACTGCACCATCTTGTCCGTGGCAGCCCGGATGAACTCCATATCCTTCGCGAGCCGCTCGGTGTCGCCGGACGCAAGGTCTTCTTCCACGTAGCCGAGGAATGTCCGGACGGTCACGACCGGACTCTTCAGGTCGTGCGACGCGGCGAAGAGGAAGTGCTCCAACTCTGTATTTTTGTCACGCAAATCACGGACGGCTTTCGCCAGCACCGCCTCCGCCTCTTTGCGCAGGCTGATGTCCTGCAGCAGTACCACGGCGTAGTCCACCGCACCGGTCTCCGTCCTCACGCAGCCCACCACCAAGTTGGTGGGCACGGACCGGCCATCTTTGCGCATAAACCGCTTTTCGATCTGATAGCCCTCAATTTCGCCGGCCAGGAGGTGCCCGAACTGCGCCATATCGGCGGCGAGGTCCTCCGGGTCGGTCAACTCCTCCCACGTCATCTGTAGCAACTCCGCCCGCGAATAGCCGAGCATCTCGCAGAGTCGGTCATTGACCTCCAGCCAGCCTTTGGTCGGCGAGGTTATCGCAATGCCGATAAGCGGCAACTCGAAGTACCGGCGGAATCGCTCCTCACTCTGGCGCAGCATCGTCTCCATCCGTTTGCGCTCGGTGATGTCGCGCGCCACTTTCGACACGCCGACAATCGCGCCGGTTTTATCCTTGATAGGGGAAACGGTGATCGAGACATCAATCAGCCGACCGTCTTTGGTTTGGCGCACGGTCTCGGAGTGGTCAACGCTTCCCCCTTGCCGGATCGTCTCCAGAATTTGATATTCCTCATCCTTCCGATCCTCCGGAACCAGGCGTATGATGGGAGTGCCGATCATCTCGCTGACAGAATAACCAAACATTATTTCCGCGCCGTGATTCCAACTGGTGATGATCCCGTCCAAATCTTTGCCAATGATGCAGTCCGCCGAGGATTCAACGATCGCTGCCAGTCGGTTGACCGCCAGTTCTCTCTGTTTGCGCTCGGTGATGTCAATGTTGGTGCCGACTATGCGCACGGCCTTATCGTTCTCGTCGCGGATGGTTTTGGATTCGGCCTTGATAATCCGCACGGAGCCATCCGGACGAATGATACGGAACTCCGGTGCGTATTCCCGTTCGCCACGGAGGGTCGCTTGAATTTCTCCCTCTACATACGCTCGATCCTCGGGATGTAGCGTGGAACTCCACCCCTCATAAGTGCCCTTAATATCCTCTTTGTGAATCCCGTAGATGGAACAAAAATTTTCGTCCCAGGTCAGTTCGTTTTTTACAACATCCCAATCCCATACCCCAATGTTCCCTGCGCGGGTGGCGAGTTGCAGGCGTTCCTCGCTCTTCCGTAGCGTTTCCGCCGCTTGTTGGCGCTCCGCCGCTTGTTGGCGCTCCACCGTCAGGTCGCTCACCACCATCGCCACTAGCGTATCCTTGCCCAAGTGCAGCGAACTTAAGCCCAGCCGTAACTGGGCGGTCGCACCACCGGCGGCGTGAACAACCACTTCGCCCTGGCAAATCCCGCGCTCGGCGGCTGCGAGCAGCCTGTCCAGCACCGGCTGGTCGGCGGCAACGACAAAGGTTCGCAACTCCGCGCCGATGATCCGTTCCAGTGGCGTGGCGAGCAACCGCTCCATCAGTTGGTTGGCGTACAAGATCACGCCGCCCTGGGACAAAGTCAGCGCCCCCTCGCTCATCTGCTCGATCAACAGCCGATAAGGCTCTTGCTCGCCGATCCGCGTGTAAAGCTGCGGCTGGTCATCATCCCCTGTCAGCACCAACCCGTCCACCTCGCCTCTGTGAATAGCGTCGAGCGCTTCTAGCGCCTCGGTCAGGCGCGCCCGCGTCTCGTCGAGTTCGCGGCGGAGTTGGTCGATGGTGTCTGGCATGGTCATTCCTGCTTGGGTTTCAGATTCAGCGCGTTCAGCACCCGGTCGGGATGAGACAGGTCGCCGATCAAACGCCGCATGGGCAGCGGCAGTTCTTTGACCAACGTCGGCGTGGCAATGATCTGGTCGGTTTTGGCCCGGTCGGGCTGCTGGCAGAGGTCGATGACTTCCAACTCGAAGCGGCCCAGCAGGTGGCGTTTGCAGAGGGCTTTAACAGCATCCACGGATTGAATCGACCGACGCGTGAACCCGGTGATGTAAAGCCGCAGTTTCCAAGTGACGTTATCAGGGATTGTCGCGGGCTTGGTTTTCACGGTGTGGCCATTCTCATTTGCGGCCGTTTTTCTTCGTTGAATCGGCCTGTCGTTGCTGGCCTAGCTGGACACGTTCCTCAGTCAGCGTCTGCCTCCGCAGGGTATCCTGGTCTATCGCCTGTTGGAGTTCCGCTTGCTCCGCGTCACACTCGACTTGCAACGCTAGGATCTGGGCGGCGACGGCCTGCCTCTTGCGCTCCAGGTTGCGCTGGCGGCTCTCCGTCGCCTGTTGCCGCAGGAGGGCTTCGGATTTCTCCAGCGATTCCTGAACATTCCGCGCGCTGCCGGTCAGCAAGATGCCAGACGGCCCGAGGTAAACCTCCCGCAGCGCGATCCCTTGATCGGTCAGCAGAAACTCGCGGACTTGGTTCGAGTGCGCCATGCCGCGTGACTTGAGGACGTGCAACACGCGGTTGCGCTCGGCACCGCATTCGAGGTCGCGCAACAAGAGCCACGTGTCCATCAGCGAGGAGACCCCGGTATCCTTGGTCTCCACGAAGACGCCGCCCGTGGTCAGGGTGGTGAACAGGGTCGTGACTTGCTGCATCTTGAAAAAGTCGATCAGCCGGGTCATCATCGCCTTGACCTCCTGCTGATTGCCGAGCGCCGTGAAGTTGGAGATCGAATCCATCACCACAATGCGGGGCTTAAACTCCATTACTTGCCGGTGGACGTTCAACAAGTGCATCTCCAGGCCCGCGCCCGACGGACGCTCCGCGTAAAACCGCAGCAGGTCCCCCTTGACTGCCGGTTCCAGATCCAGCCCGATTGAGCGCATGTTGCGGATGATCTGGCTGGAGGACTCCTCCAACGCGAACCAAATGCACCGTTCCCCGCGCGCGGCGGCGGCGTGGATAAAACTCGCCGCCACACTCGTCTTGCCCGCGCCTGCCGTGCCCGAGACCAGCACGCTGCTGCCCCGGTAATAGCCCCGGTCGCCCATCATCGCATCCAACTGCGGGATGCCGCTGGAGACCCGCTCCGTCAAAGCCTCGCTTTTCAAGCCCAGCGAAGTAACGGAGAGGATGGAAATGCCGCCCGCGTCAATCTGGAACGGATACTCGCTCGTGCCGTGGCTGGTGCCGCGATACTTAACAATCCGCAACCGCCGCGTGGCGATGTTCTCGACCACCCGGTGATCCAGCAACAGCACACAATCGGCCACGTATTCCTCCAATCCATACCGGGTCAGACTGGACTCGCCCCGCTCGCCGGTGATGATTGCGGTCACGCCTTTCTCCTTCAGCCAGCGGAACAACCGGCGCAACTCCGCCCGCAGGATGGCGGTGTTGCCCAGCCCGGAAAAGAGCACCTCCATCGTGTCGATCACCACGCGTTTGGCCCCGATGCTCTCAATCGCGCTCGCCAGCCGAATAAACAGCCCTTCCAGGTCGTATTCGCCCGTCTCTGCGATTTCGCCGCGCTCAATATGGACGTGGTCGAACGCCAGTTTCTTTTGCTTAACCAGCGCACGAAGGTCATAGCCGAACGAGGCGAAATTCGCCGTCAGCTCATCGGGGTGCTCATCGAAGGCCATGAACACGCCCGGCTCGTCGAACTCTACGGCCCCGCGCACCAGGAATTCCATGGCAAACACCGTCTTGCCGGAACCAGCCCCGCCGCAAATCAATGTTGGACAGCCCAACGGCAACCCGCCACCGGTCAGTTCGTCCAATCCCGGGATGCCGGTCCGAGCCTTGGGTAACTCGCGGTTTTGTTTTTCACTTCGCTTCTTCACGGTGAATGCACCCTTTCTGGCTCTCTATGAGGTGTGGCTTTCGTATTTGTTGTGTGGATTTGGGCATGGATACAGAACGGGTTGCGCAGTCCCCTACACAGAAACTTCGTAATTCACTTCCATCCAAGCCGCACCGCCCGAAGAGGTGCCTCGCAAATTCCGCCCATTTCGCGTTTACTTAATCGACATGGGTGCCCATATCCGACGGGATTCGGAAAAATAGGGATTCTCTGGAGGTCCTCACGCGAGATGCAGCCCGAGGAGTGTGTTACGCAGGAAAGGCCCGTGGCAATTGATGCCGCCCAAATTTTGCCAATCTGGTCAATGGGAAGTCGCGCAGAAGATCGGCGGGTATAATCCCGTCAAACCGGACATGATGGAGGTGCGTGAACTCCCTTGCTTTATCCGAAGTGATAACCTGAAGAACTTCCTGGAGTAGTGCGAGGGCGGATTTTTCATTTTCTGAGGTGGCACCAGCAACCACGTCGACAAGAAATTCGCGGAGCACCAGCGCCATGATTTTAACATGCTTGATGTCCTGTCGCCCCGCTTGGTCAAGGTGGAGGGCATTTTCCAATTTGGCCTGAAGCAGAAGATGCGGGAACAGCACCAAAATCTCATACCCGCAAACATCCATCGTTACAGCATTCTGAAATTCGATTTTGGGGATGCCGTTGACCCAGCGAAGCACGTCCAGTTCACGAGTATTCGGCTTGGTTCCAAGAATTAGCGTGCCATCAATGATTTCGCGAGGACCACTTAAGAGGAGCTTTCCCCCGAGTTCCCGGTGTAACTCCATCAGCGCATGGCGGGTGGCAAACACATCCATATCGCCGCTCGTCAAAGGTTGCAGAGGCGCTAGGAGAGCGCCAAGACGATCCCCATAGGCCAACGCCCAAACGTTCACAGCGTGCCCACCCACTAGAATCACCGGCTCCTGCTGTTTGCTGATGGCACGCAAGATAGCTTCAAAATCTTCCACAGAACGACGGGGCGCGGCGGGCATAGGGGATGATTATTTGGCTGTGGAACGAACGTGCCGCGTAATCGAAGGCCACAGATTTACCACTCGAACGGGTTTGTGGATGGGGGCGTTGCGCTCCTGCGCCGCTGCTGGCGTCCATTTACCGGAAGCAATCTGCTTTGCCGTTTTCATCCGCGCCGCAGCCTTGGTTTCGGAACGCTGGGTGAGCAATCCCACATGATCGTCCGCAACCTTCTGATGTTGCAGATAATAGGCGCTTGTCGCATCCCGAAGGATGACCGAAACATCGGTTTGCCGGACACGAGCCATCTCTTCCATCCACTCAAAAACCTCGCGGCTTTCCAGGAAGGTGACAGATCGTTTTCGAGGCGAGATCACGTTTGGCATGAGGTATAAGATACCCTATAGGAGGAGCGCGTCAACCCCGATCTCCTCCCTACTCGCTCGCTCGACGAGTGCCCCCCTTCTACCACACCATCCCCCGCCCCGGCGAGTTCGGTGGCGATGACGGTCTTCATCCAAATTTCATCCCTTCCGCCAACTGCTGGAAAAAGGCTGGGGACCAGAGAGCCACTTCCGCTGCGTCACGCAAAAAAGGAAGCACGTCGCCTTTGGCGGTTTCAAAATCCACCTGCTCAAAACGCTTCAACAGCAATGCGCGCACGTCGGCATCCGTAAGGGGGCGCTCTTCATTCCAGTGGCCGGTCTGCCGCATCCGGGATTCAAGGTGGGCAAGGTGACAGGGAGTGCCACGTCCCACATACCAGACGAAGTCATAATAATCGCGCCCCTTCACTCGGTTTTTCCACTTGCGGCAAAGCACAGCATGGAGCTTACCTGCAAAGAGATCCGGCGGCGTGTAGAGTTTGACTTGAAAGGGAATGGGGACAAGCTGCGTGCGCACCTCGCATACAGCGCCCGGCGGCGGATCGGTATCGATTTCCATTTTGACCCGAACCAGTTGCGACCGCGGCAGCCCACCCGCCAGGGATGCTGGAGCCCCAATCAGCAAAAGGTTGACGGAAGTTTCGCCCTTGATGAAGGCCGACTCAATAGCGCTATCCACGCTCTTTTGCCGCCGTTCCACCTCCACGGAAAATCCAAAGGCAGTCAACTCTTCCTCCACCGCTCGCAGGTAAGGGTGCGGATCGAATGTTGCATCTGGCTTCAAAAGCGAAAAATCGAGATCTTCCGAGAAACGGCGCAGGCCGTGGAAAATGCGCAACGCCGTCCCACCATAAAACGCGGCGTGTTCATAAAACTTGGAGCGCCAGAGACCCAGCAGGGCCAGTTCCTGAACGATCTCGCGCAAGGCCGACTCGTATTCCGCACGAGTCTGCGGAGCATACCGCCCCATGAGTTCCTGAAGGGCGGGCTTCATCGTGCCACCTCCGCCAGCCAGTTGGCCAGGGCCCGCACATTGCGCCTACCATAGGCATCGGCAATTTGACTTAACAGTGCCACATCCATCCCGGCGAACGCTCCGAGCTCGATCCTCAAATCTTCAACAAGCAACGCTTCCACCTCGGCGGTTCCTGTCAAACCGCGCACCATAGCCACCCGGTCGCACAGCGCCTTTTCTGGACATGCAAGAAAATAGGTTCCCCCGCGGGCCTCAGCAATGCCCACCCCCAATGCAAAAGCCGCCTTTGGCATGACACGATAGGTGAAACGCCCCGCCGGTGTTACAAACCGCTTCTCTTTAAGCGAGGTCATAGCGGTGATTTCCTCCACCCGCTCCGGGATAAGCCCATGAATGGCCAAAGCGGTTTCACGACTTACATAGGAAGGCCCGTAAACCAAGCCGGAAAGCACGAGGGGATCAATCACTGGACGCCCCTCATCCAACGGGGTGTAGAGCCCCTTCTTTACGCGGGCGATTTCTCCCTGCACGCAAAGCTGTCGGAGCTTGTCACGAGGCGCGGCGTAATCCGACAGGCGCTGCATGGCAAGCTGGTAATCGAAAGGTGTATCTCGGGGTAAAAGAGGCATCATGAAATTCCAGTATGTCGAATAATAATCGACTTACTGGATTGTTTCAAGCAAAACCACTCGACCCGTTCAAAACTTCATCTCCCACACCACCCGCTCACATTCCGCCCTGATCCCCCATTCCGTTAGCGTGCTTTCAGGAGAGAGAAACAGCAGTTCCTCCTGCCGCCACGGGGGCAGGTTTAAGAGATTCATGATCTGGGTCACCCTGGCGCAGGAAACGCCGCCCAAGACGGCGAGGTTGGTATAGTCGCGGACGGTGCCTTTGCGGATCAGCCGGTCGAAGTGGATGGCCAGTGCCATGAGCCGTGAGATGCGTGGAATCCTGGGTGGTGGTGGCGCTTTGGGCTCGGGCGGCGGGCCCGGGTGGAGTTTTCTGGCACCGTCCCGGATAGTTTTGAAGTGAATGATGGATTCGTCGATCATGCTTCCGTTGATTGGCTGAGGGTTTTGACTCCAGCGGGGTAAAAAGTGATGGCAACGCTCGACTTCGGACCGTCATACACCACCCGTTCCACCAGAAGGTGAACAAGGCGCTCGCGTTCGGCGGGAGCAAGAGCGCCGATGAAACCGGTAAAATTCTGGAGAGCGTCTGTCACATCCGTTCCACCAATCTCCCGTTCGCCAAGCCCGGCGAGTTCCGTGGTGATGGCGGCGAGCCGGGTTTCCCCCGCCCGGATTTGCGCTTCCAGATCGGCCAATCGGGCACTGACATTGGGCTGAGAAAACAACCCCGCCACGGTGCGTGCCTGTTCCCGGAGACTTCTTTCCAGCAAGGTTTTCTCGGCCCAGAGCGCCTCTCCTTGGCGCTGGCGCTCCTCGCGAGCTTGCTTGGTTACTTCCCCCGCCAATTCCGTGTCGGAACCGATCCGGGCCAGTCGCTGAACCACGAAATCCTCAATCTCCTGCGCAGGGATGGAGCGGGTCTTGCATTCGTTCCACCCGCATTTCATCGCCTGTTGGCAAACGTAATACCGATAGCGGGTCTTTCCCTTGCATGTGAAGGAATGCGTCATTGCGCACCCGCAAGTGCCGCAAAACAGCAGACCACGCAGCAGTGCGCCATAGCGGTTCCGCGCTCCCCCGGTTCGATCACGGGCGTTCCGCTTGAAAAGCGCCTGTACTGCATCCCATGTCTGCTCGTTCAAGATGGCCTCGTGCTCGCCAGGATAAAGTTGTCCGTCATATTTTACCTTCCCGATATATGCGACATTGTTGAGCAGCCCAAGCAGGTTTGGCTTGTTCCAGCGCCTGCCGCCAACTGTCTGCCCCCCTTTTCCCGTCCAAACCTTCCGGGGCCAGCCACGGGCATTCAGCTCGGCGGCGGTGGCGAGCACGGATTGTTTATTAAGATAGAGAGCGAAAATCTGTCGCACCTGCTCGGCTTCGGTTTTATTGACCACAAGCCGAGAACGTTCTGGATTCACGTCATAACCGAGAATCAAGCCGCCGCCCACCCATTTGCCCTTGCGCCGGGCGGCGCTCATTTTGTCTTTCGTGCGCTCAGAAATAATCTCGCGCTCGAACTGGGCGAAGGAGAGCAGGATATTGAGCGTCAACCGCCCCATAGAATGGGTGGTGTTGAACTGCTGCGTAACTGAAACAAACGAGCATTCATTGCGGTCGAGCACCTCCATGAGCCGGGAAAAATCCAGCAGGCTGCGGGAAAGGCGATCTACCTTGTAAACCACGATGGCGTCAACTTTTCCTTCCTCTACATCGGCCAATAGGCGCTTGAGGGCGGGGCGATCCATGTTGCCACCGGTGAACCCACCGTCGTCGTATTTTTCTGGGATCGTGACCCACCCCTCGTGCCGCTGGCTCAGAATAAATGCTTCGGCTGCTTCACGCTGGGCGTCCAGTGTATTGAACTCCATCGCCAATCCTTCTTCGGTGGATTTTCGGGTATAGATGGCGCAGCGAACCATTTTCTTGGCCGGTTCGGTTGATTTACGCGTAGCGGTTTTCATGCAGCCTCTTTTCCAGTGTTCACAAGACCGAAAAATTGCCGCCCGTTCCAGTGCGAGCCGGTGGCCTCTTTTGCCACCGCAGTCAGGCTTCGATAGACCTTGGCCTCAAATTCGAACCCCTTCTCCAGCACCGTCACCAGCAGCTTTCTCCCCTTGTAATCCCGGGTGAGGACTGCACCGGGCATCAAGCGATCACTTTGTGCTGCAGGTGCAAAACTGTGGACCGTTGTTTCACCGCATGACGCGGGCTGGGCAGCCGGACGCGCGGGCGCGTTTCTGCGAAGCAGCGTTTCATCAACCAATTCATGGGCTCGCTCCAGCGCCCGCAGGGAGAGTCCCCCATGCGCGAGCGTCTGAATACGCCACGCGATGCGCTTTTTGAGGTGGTTCTTGTTCTGGCTCCGGCAGGGTTCGTTCCAAACATTCTCCCATTTCTCTTGAAGCTGGATGACGGTCAGTCCGTCGAGTTCGGTAATTTGCCGGGCGATTCTGGCGTGTTGGTCTATGGTCATTATTGGCGTCCTTTCTCGGGCGCATACACGCTCTTATCGCCACCCGCCTCAAGGACTTCCTCTCGGTTTACAGCAGAATCTTTCGGGGTGGCGCGCAGGCGCAAATAGCCCCGCGCCAGAAGGGTGGCGACTTCCGAACGGCGCTGGTCGGAATTCATTTCGTGTGGAAAAAGAGGGGCGTTCATAATCCCATCGGCGCTGTCAACCAGCGTGAAGGAAACGACATGCTTGGAAACAATTTACCTCGGTTCAATCCAGCACATCTCTTTCTCGCTCCATCTTAATCCGCGTTTCCGGGCAAGCTCGTGGCTCAGGCGGGTGGCATCCAGCGCGCTTGGAACTTTCGCTACGGTGACATAGTCGTCTGTGTCTCCCTGCAAGAAGTCTTGAAGTGCGGAACTTAAGGCCACCGCTTCCTCTTCGGAGTGAAACTGATGATCCTGCTCTGACCATTGTAATAGATATGACATAAAAATTGATGGGAAATAAGGGACAGCGGATGCAAACATTCGCCCGCGACTTGGTCTTGAAGGGCTTTCCCGCGCCTCACCGCTAGCCCGCGTCCGGTTCCCCGGCGGCAACCATCTTGAATCGCATGGCCGCTCCGCTCCCCACTTTCGTTATTTCTTTGCGGGTGACCAGTGCTGCGGTTTCGGAATCGACAGCCCGAACCGTCAGGTGCAAGCGCTCGGCGAGTGCAGGTCGGGACATCGATCCTTCCTTTCGCAATTCCCGCAGGATCGCTAACTGGTGTTCGGTGTGGTCGTGCTGCGGCGCAGCGGGGATATTTTCCGCGTGATTGCGAACTTCGATTTGCTGGGCAAAGACATAACCGCGATGACGATTGCAAATGACGTCGTTCTTTTCCAAATGAACGGATTGGCTCTCCATCGCCTTGGCACAAGATTCGCGGATCTGGAAGATCGCATCGCTCACTGCGCCCGCCCCGCGTCCAAACCCTAGTTCCCGCGCGATAAAGCGGCTGTCGTAGTTGCGCTTGTCATTTGCAAGACTACGCCGCTTGAGAAGGTCGAGAACTTGCCGCGGGCAACTCTGACCCTCCGGTCCGGCGATTTTTTCTCCGCAAAACTCAACTCGATCTTGGTAAAAATCCAAGTAACCGCCGGTGAACGGTTTTGCTGACTCCTCACCCTCCTGTCGTGGTTGCGAGTCGTCGGTTCCTCGGGCTGGCAAAGGGAGTTTAAGCGCCTGACGAATCTTGTCCTCCAGGGGGTTTTCGGCGGTAAACGGTTTGGCAACGTAATCGACGGCACCCAGTTTCATGACGTCTACCGCAGTTGTAAACGTCTCAAGATCGTGCGCAGTGATTACGATCACCGGACGATCCCGATGGCCGGGCATCGCTTTGATTTTCAGGAGCAGGTTGCGCCCGTGTTGTTTGGAGACAAGCCCCTTGTCGTAAAGAGGGATTACCAAATCGAGCAAGAAATAGTCGTAGGCGTTGCTGGCAAGCAGCAATTCCGCAGCCTCTTGCGTCATGGCGACATCGCAGGTGTGGCCCATGGATCGAAGGGCTTCCTGAATCGGTGCAACTGCTGTCTCGTCGTCTTCAACCAGAAGCGCGTGTGTCATTGGGTTTTCCTCCGTCGATGGGAAGCTCAACGGTGACCGTCGTTCCAAGCCCCTGCTCGGATTCCAACTTAAGCGTTCCCTGGTGTGCGTCTATGTAGCTCTTAGCGATGGGTAATCCGTAGCCAGCCCCTCCTGGTTTGGAACTGCGGCCCGGCAAAAATTCGTTAAGCACGGCAGCATCGTTCGAGCGCAGGCCACAGCCGTCGTCTGCAATAACGATGCGCACCCTGTTGTGCTCCTGAGTTATGGATATTGAAACGTGGCCAGGCAGATAGCTCATCGAATGGCCGTGGGCTTCGATAGCATTCTTGATCACATGGGCCATCGCCAAGACGAAATGAGAGCGTGAGATGCGTGCATGAACCGGTTCTGGACAGTGGACTGAAACTTCCACTGGCGCGATGTCGTCCCCCCTGCTTCGCAAACCAGCCTTTGCACTTTCGAGAGCTTTTTCAATCAGGTCGCAGATGCTTTCATTTTCCAGATGCAGTTCTCCGGGGCGCGAAAGCGCGCTGATGCTGGAAACCAGAAATTCCACATCCGAAGCCGCACGGTCAATGACCGCCATGAAACGTTCAGCATCATGATCGGCAGGAACGTAGTGCCTGAGGCCGAAGGTCCCCGACCTGATCCGCCCCGCAATCGTTTTCAGCTCATGGACGACAGACAGGAGAAACTCATTCGCGCGAGCCTCAGCCACCTTCGATGCCATATGCGCGGCGGTTGAATCATATAATTTTTCAATCTCTGAAAGCGTTGCTTCCCGACCTGGGTGGACAGCCGCAGCGTGGCGCTTGTTGGCCGCCCTTTCTTGAAGTGCCCGCTTGGCTGCCTGCTTTACATAAGTGTTACTGTCCTGGCTCATCACCTGAGCCAGGCGGGAAAACAGCGGTTCTGGCATCGCATCCAACGAGCGCCCAACTGCCAAGCGAATCTCCGATCTGCGGTCAGTCGCGAGCAATTCGAGCAGCTGGCGCGCGCTAGGGTCGTCCGGATGTAGAAGCAGCCAGTGTGTCGTTGATGCGGGCAGTCCGCGAATTTCATCCAGGCACAGTGGGTCAGTCGATTCTTGGAGAACCTTTAGCCAATGGATCGGACTTTGAGATGCTTTCGGCATAGGAACAAGATTAGTAATGGTACCGGTCTTTCCGGGCTTTGAACGCCTCTTCGCCTCCCTCCAGAAGCGTAACTATATCCTCCTTGCAGTCATCAACGCTGCCCTGCGCTGTAATTTTGGCGATATTTCCATCCGAGCCCATGACGACCACCAGAGCCGCGTCTCCAAGCACCGGGATGTTTGGGTTGTGGGTCACGAAAATCAATTGGCGTGATTGCTTCACCTTGCGAAGCGTCTCGACCACGGTTTCGTAAATATAGCTATTGTCGAGGTTGTCCTCGGGTTGATCGATCAATAGCGGATTAATGCTGTCAAAGAGCAGGATGGGAAGGATTGCCGTGCATTTCTGACCTGTGGAGAGGATCGAGGATTCGCGGTAGTCTCCCCGCTCAGAAAGCTCAATGAACGGCTCGTCTTCAAGCATCACCAATTCGAGAGCAAACAATTCCTCGGGTCGATTGAGCACGGACATAACCGTCGTCGCCTGCCTGTCCGATATCCCGCACTGTTCGGCAGCGGCGTTGAGGTCGCCGCGCTTGATCAGCTGTACCAATTCATCCGGCGATACGCTTGCGGCAATGCGCCCGGCTACAATGTTATTTTTGATGGGTGAACCGCGCAGGGCCGCCTCGAGATGCTCCCTGTAGGCGGTTCGGATGCCGTGCTGCTCGAATCGGACGCGAACGCTTGGTGCAAGTTTGGTGGTAAGATCGCTGGCGATGGCACTCCTCACCTGGAAGCGCTCATCACAAAGACGCCGCTGCTTCTCCACCAGATCACCACGGGCTGTCAGCTGTTTCCCAATCCTTCGACTGATATCCGCGATCTCGCGCTTTTTGAATAGAAGCTCGTTGCGACGCTTTTCTTGGGCGCTCCGCTCGGTGGAGTTCGCCATCGCGTCCTTGTGCTTTTCTACCAGCTTGAGAAATGCCATTTCTTGCTTTTTGTGGGCTTCGTCAAGCAACGACTTCTCCTTGCCCAAGGCAGAGTGGGCAGCCCCAAGCGAATCGCTGGCTGCGGCCAAATGCCGGTCGAACTCGCGCGCGGCTTCGGCCAAATCGACGGCGACTTTCTTGAACACTGCGCCGTTGGGCCCATCCTGGATATCCTCGGTAAAGAGCGAATCGAAATGGGTGCTGAGAACTCCAAAATACTGCTTCGTGCCCGCTAACACATCGGCAATAACGCGCGACGCTTCCTTGATGGCGCGATCCTCGCGATCCCGGAGCGCTTTTTCCGCATGTGCCTTGTTGATCATGTCGGCTTTCGGTCCAATTGTCTCTTTAAGGCCAGAGAGCTTCGACTCGACGACCGGCAATTCCCTTAGGTCCCCCTCCAATATCTCCCGACGCTCCATTAGCGGCAACAAGGCCGCCGCGCTGGCCTCCAGCTCGTTACGTGACTCCTGAATCTTCCAGTGGATCGCGGCGAGGTCGGCTTCGCTAAACTTGTCGATTAAATCCAGTTGATAATGCGGCATCTCCGCGATGCTCTCCATTTGGTTCTGGCTGAACACGTCGGCCTGGAAGAGCACCCCGCCGCGCACCTTAATCCCTGGAATCGAGTGGCCGTCCTGGTCAATCACCAATGGCTGCTCGCCATGCACGCGCGTGATTGAGTAGCCGAGCCCGTCTTTGCTTTCCACTTCCAGCTCCACCCGCCCGTTTTCCAGATTGCTCTCAATCAGCGATTCCAACCGAGTGCGTAATGGATCGCCTTCGCGACCGGGCATCGAGTCGAGTGCAAACCGGATTAGTTCGACTGCGGTTGTTTTGCCAGCGCCTCGCGGGCCGATGATGCAATTAAGTCCATCGGCAAAGATGACTTCTAATCCATCCAAAAAGCCGCCGGTAACGGCTAATCGCTTAATTCTGTGATGTGCATTTCCTGAAAGTTCTTGTCGTTTCATAACAGTTATAAATTACGCATGTATAAATCGCGTCGCTGAATTATTTCGCCGTTTTCCAAGACGTGTTTCCATCTCCAAGCTTGGAGCAATCACGTTCCAAGCTTGGACCAACCTTGGATAATCTCGCATCCAAGGTGAAATGACAGTCGGAATCAATTTCCCCATTACAAACAGAAGTTCCCGCGCTTTTGTTCAGGCATTCACCGATGTCTATCTCATCCGGTTGCTAAAGCTTAATGTCTGATACTGCTTACCCGCTTGTTTGCGAGGCTTACCAAAATGCCGCATTACCTGAAAAGGATCGTGTACGCACAATAAGACTACCCTTCTATTTTTCACGCTTCCGCGTGGTGGGAACGACTAGACACGAGATCCGCTATTCCGCCATTACCATCCGGTGTTGCGGAGAAATAGACGCGAGCAACGTCCTCAATTTGACACGGGGGCTTCCCCGTTAGCTACCCGCGATGAAGCTTTCTCTACTTCCTTACCAGATCCAGCACGCTGCGCGCATTTTCGCTGCGACCCAACGGCACGGCGTGGCTCTTGACGCGAGCGATCCCGGTGTGGGAAAGACTTACGTTGCGTGCGCAGCGGCGAAAGAGGGCGGCTGGAAATTGCTGGTTATTGCGCCGAAAGCCACGCTGCCTGCCTGGCGCAAAGTCGCGGAAGGCTTCGGCGTCCAGGTAATCGCCATCACCAATTACGAGGCGGTGAAAACTGGCAAGACCGTCCTTGGCCGGGTTGAAGACAAGCGGTTTGTCTGGGTACTCCCCTCGGATGCCTTGCTGGTTATTGATGAGGTTCACAGATGCAAATCGCGGGACAGCCAGAACGCGAGGCTACTCGTCGCCGCCCGTCGTCAAGGAATACGCACGTTGCTCTGTTCTGCCACGGCTGCCAGCAACCCGCTTGATATGCGCGCCACCGGTTTCGCTTTGGGGCTACACCGGCTCCACGACTACTGGCCATGGGCAGTTCGTCATGGCTGCCGTAAGGGTCGGTTCGGCATGGAGTTTTCAGGAGACCAAGAAGCGCTCTCCCGGATTCACGCTCAAATCTTTGCTGATGAGGGCGTCGGAGCGCGGCTTCGCATCGCCGACATTCCGGAGTTCCCAGCCACACAGATCATCGCGGAACCCGTCGATACCGGACGCGAGCGGCAGATCCAATCCGTCTACGACAAACTCAAAATTGATCTCAACCGCGCGCTCGCCACCAACGATACGCGGCGCAAGGTGGAGATCGCGGACGAGATCGAGGCAACCGCTGCCAACCATTTGACCATCCAGTTGCGCGCTCGGCAGAAGATTGAATTGCTGAAAACGGATGTGATGGCTGCGTTGGCAACCGACGCCGTGGCAGAGGGGCTGAGTGTTGCGATCTTCGTGAACTTTGACGAGTCCATTGACGGGCTGGCTGAGGCGCTTGCCACCGATTGCATCATCCGTGGTGGCCAGAGCGACGGTGAGCGGCAGAACGCCATCACCCGGTTTCAGGCGAACGAGGCACCGATCATCGTCTGTAACATTCGCGCCGGGGGCGTCGGCATCAATCTCCACGACCCATCCGGCGTAAAGCCCCGGCTCTCGCTCATCTCGCCCACTTTTTCCGCGCAGGATCTTCGGCAGGCGCTGGGCCGCGTCCATCGCGCCGGGGGTGCGCATTCCATCCAGCGGATCGTCTTCGCGGCAGGGACCATCGAGGAGCACGCCTGCGCGGCAGTCGAGGCAAAGCTGGCCTACATCGACACCCTCAACGACGGCGACCTCCACTCCATTTTTATGAATCAAGAACAGCAACCATCAGAGCCGCAGCACGCCAAACACTCGCCGAGCGGCCTTCACTACAAGGAAATCTGCCCCGGCTACACGAACCGCGACGAATCCAGCCCGGCAGCCGAGGAAGGCACCCGGCTGCATGCTGCCGTTGAAACCGGCAAGACCGAGGGGCTCGACGAGGAGCAGTTGCAGGTGGTCTCCATCTGCCGGGACTTCGTCGCCGCTGAGGAGGCTCAATTCTCCGGGAGCACTTGGTAACACGCGGCAAGGAAACCCCTCTTATGCAAGTATTCAAGGAACACAAACTGTCCATCTGCGGCGGCCTGACATCCGGCACCGCCGACCGAATCACGATCCACGGCGACCGGGCCCTCCTCTTCGATTACAAGATGGGCCGCCGGTCAGTCCCCGACGCTGAAATCAATCCGCAGGTTCAAGCCTACGTCATTGGAGTCTTTGAAGAATGGCCGAGCGTCAATACCGTTAAGGCATTCCTGCTTCTCCCCCGCCGGGACGAAGTTTCCACGGCACTCTATCACCGCTCGGACATGCTGCGCCTGCGGCTCCGTGTCGAGACCATCATCGCGCGGTGCGAGTCCGCTGAACAAACGCTCTACCCGACCGAGCATTGCCTATACTGCGCCCGTCAGGCCACCTGCTCCGCGCTCCACCAGCATGCGTTGGTGATTGCGAACGGTTACGACGAGGAACTCAAACTTCCCGAGCAGTATCACCCAAGCCAGATCGTCGACCCCGCGCAGATGAGCCAGGCGCTGGCCATTGCCCGCGTGATGGAGAAATGGTGTGAATCGGTAAAGCGCCATGCCCTCCAGATGCGCCTTGGCGGCCAGGAGATTCCCGGCCACGAACTGCGCGAACGGGCGGGCACACGGAAGATTACCGCTCCGCTCGCCGCATGGTTGGCCGTCCGGGAGCGCATGACGCCGGATCAATTCATCGGCTGCTGCGAAGTCAGCCTTCCAAAACTTGAAACCCTTTTTGCCGAAGCCGCCCCGCGCGGGGCCAAGGCCAAAGCAAAGCAGGAGCTGTGTGAGGCCCTGGCTGATCTCGGCGTTGTCGAGACGGCGAAAGAAACACTCTACCTCGCCAAAACCAAGAAATAACTATGATCAGTTCATTCAAACAAAACGAAAAGACAACACCCGCTGCGGCTAAAGAAATCGCCGTTGTGGAGCAGGCCGTCCGGATTCCACAGGCACAAACCGCACCACCGCCATCGGGGTCTGTGGAAGGTGAGTTTCTGCCAGGAGATTTCATAATTCCGAAACTGCATCTTGCCCAGTCGGTCGGGCCGCTTTCCGAAACATTCCAGCCCGGTGCATTCGTCTACAACAAGGAGATAGCTCTGTCGGATGGCGTTAAGCCGCTATCGGTGACCGTTCTTAGAATCCGCAAGCAATACGTCGAGAACGTACCATACGGCAGCGATGAAATTGCCCGCGTGTTCGATACGCTCGACGAGGTAAAGCAAGCCGGGGGCTGGATCGATTGGAAGGATAATCAGAAACCGCCGTTCGGCCCGATGCTGCACGCACTTGTGTTGATCAAGTCCCCCACTGGGCCAGACCTGATGTTCCCTTACGAATTCGAGGGCGGCTACTACGGGGTCGGCCTGTGGACTCTGAGGTCCACTGCGTTCACGCGCGTTGGGAAGACCCTCATTACGGCCAGCCAGTTCTCGCTGAAAAACGGGCTCCATCAGTGCGGTTGGACGCTCACCTCCAAGCGCGAAAAAATCGGGATGAACTTCGTCTTCGTCCCGGTGCTCCGTCAGGAAGCACCTCACAGCCAAGCGTTCGTGGGGTTCGCAGCCGGGCTCCTCACATAAATCAGCAACAACACATGAAGCGGGTGTGGTTCAAGTCCACACCCGCTCTCCAATCGACTCCTATAATGGAATCCAAATTTAACAAACAAGAGAAACGTGTTCTGAGGCAGCGCATCGGCAATCTGCTCTCCAAAGCAACCGACCTTCTCCAAAAATGGCGGGATCGCAGCACTCGCGGCTTCCACAAGGCGATCTACACCCAACGAACCGCCCGTGTGCTGCGGGAGATATGTTCCCAGGGTGCGGCCAATGCAGAGAGGCTCAGAAGGAACGCAGAAATCGCACTGTGCTTACTGAAAGTTGGGAAATCCAACGAGTGTTTGGCCGTCTTGGTCCTCTGCGGAGAGGCGCTAGCCTTCGATGCTGCCGCAGAGTTGATAGGCCGGGAAATACTTCAATCTCAGCATCGGGAGGAGACGAATGCTTGCCGCAATTGACTTCGAGTCGTTCTACTCCAAGGGCTGCGACATCAGTTCCCTTGGTGCCTACCACTACCTGCGCGATCCGCGCGTGGACGTTTACTTGGTTTCCGTGGTAACGGACGATTTCAAGTGGGTCGGGCATCCCAAGGACTTTGATTGGGCGCGCCTGAATGGCGCGTTCGTCGTCGCCCACAACCTTTCGTATGATGGTCTGGTGCTCGCGCATCTCATTGAGCGCGGGATCGTGCCGCCCATCAAGCTCTCTGGTTTCGGCTGCACTGCCAACCTGTCGGTCTATCTCGGAGCGCCGCGTAATCTCGCCGGGGCCGCCAAGCAACTGCTCGGGTTGGACGTGGCCAAGGACATGCGGACCTGGATGAAAGGAAAGACGTGGGAGGATGCCGTCAATGCAGGCCGCGCGGAGGAACTGCGTAATTACGCGCTCCGGGATGCGCATGCTTGTTATGACCTCTGGAAAAAGCACTCCACGTCGTGGCCACAGCACGAACAGGAACTGGCACGCCTGACTATGCTGGCTGGCTGGCGCGGATTTCAAGTGGATGCCGACCGCATTGTACAGAGCATCCGCGTATTGGATCGCGTCCTCTTCGAGGCTGAAGCAAAGATCCCGTGGTCGGATTCGGATTCAAAAGTGCTCTCGCCAAAAGCTCTTGGCGAAGCCTGCCGCGTGGCGGGGATCACACCGCCTCCGTCGCTTGCTGAGGACGATCCCGGCTGTGAGGCGTGGGAAAAAACCTATGGCGAGCAGTATCCATGGGTGGGCGCAATGCGTGATTGGCGCAAAGGGAACGCGCTCCGGGAAAAGCTCAAAACCATGCAAAGGCGCACTCGCGCGACGGACGGTTGCATGGGTTACGGGCTGAAATATTTCGGCGGTCACACCGGTCGCTGGAGCGGCGATGCCGGATACAACATCCAAAACCTCCCTCGTGGCGAGTCCTACGGAGTTGACTTGCGCTCCTGTATTGTGCCGCGTCCCGGATATGAATTTGTAGTTTGCGATCTTTCCCAGATCGAACCGCGCGTGCTGGCGTGGCTGTGCAGCGACCAGGCATTGCTCGACCAGCTTGACGCAGGGGTACCTCTTTACGAAGCGCACGCCCGCATGACGATGGGCTGGACGGGAGGCACGCTTAAAAAGGAGAACCCCCGCCTCTATTCCCTCGCGAAGGCCAGGGTGCTCGGACTCGGTTATCAATGTGCGGCTGCGAAATTCGTCGCCGTGGCAAGAATCATGGGCGGCATCGAGATCACGCTCGCCGAGGCCGAGCGGACGGTGACCGAGTTCCGCCAGTCCAACCGGCGCATCACGGCGTTATGGAATCGGCTCCAGACGGAGTTCCGGCGCTCGGCGGGCGGCGATTACGAGATTGAACTCCCGTCCGGTCGTCGGCTGGTTTACCGCGACGTATTGTCCAAAGGCGGGTGGACCGCGCAAACCGAGCGCGGCGGTCTTCGCCAATACATATACGGAGGCCGAATCACTGAGAATTTAACTCAATCCGTTGCCCGTGAAGTTTTCGCCGAGTCCCTGCTGCGGCTGGACCGCGCCGGGATCGATGTTGTTTTCCACGTTCACGACGAGGCCGTGTGCGAGGTCCCAGTGCATACGGGGACTCATGAAATCGAACGCCTTATGTCCATCACTCCTGACTGGCTCCCCGGCTGCCCTTTGGCCGCCGAGGCAGTTGTCACCAACCGCTATTGTAAATGAACTCACTTCAAATCTATACATTCCAAAACCGGCCCGTTCGCGTTGCCGGATCACCCGACGCCCCTCTCTTTGTCGCAGCAGACGTTTGCCGGATTCTCGAAATTGCCAATCCGCGAGACGCCGTTTCCTCTCTTGAAGATGACGAAAAGCTGACCGTCGCTAATCCCGACGGTCAGACTGGACACGGAGGGGCTCAGTTTTTTAACGTCGTAACCGAGTCTGGCCTTTACGCGCTCGTTTTCAAAAGCCGAAAGCCGGAAGCGAAGGCCTTCCAAAAATGGGTTACGAGCGAAGTTTTGCCCTCCATTCGCAAGACGGGGGCATACGTGCAAACCGGCATGTCGGCGCTCGACCAGTTCGAGGCAATGATCAAAGCGGCCAGGGAACAAGAACGGCGCATGGCCGAGCAAGATCAGAAGCTCGCCGAAGTTCGCGCCCTGGCGATCCAGGCGAACTCATACAACAGCTCGGATACCGGGTTTTTGACCGTGAGAGCTTACGCTAAAATTCACGGAATCCGGTGGTCGCTTGCCCGCGCCCAGAGTGTCGGCCAGCGTGCTGCAAAGCTCTGCCGCGAGGATGGAATTCAAACGGGCCAGGCCCGCGACGAACTATTCGGCCAGGTCAACAGCTACCCCGTCGAAGTTCTCGACGAGATTTGTGGCGAGGAGATCGCGAAAGGAGGCTCCCGATGAAGGACAGAACCGTTCCGCTGCTGAGCGTCCGAGCGTTCGCCGCCATCCACGGCTGGGCGTTGTTGCCAACCGACGCAAAGGAAAATGACCAACTCGCTGAGGCGTTATGCCGGGAGTTGGGAATCGAGATGGGCAGCACAGAGGACGAGCTGTTCGGGGTGCTCAACACCTATCCCTTGGAAGTTCTCAATGAAACTCTCGGCAAAGAGATCGCGAAAGAAACCGAACTATAATGGAATCAACCCCCGTTAATTGGGACGACGTTAAGGCGTTCTATTTGGAAACTCGCAGCTATAAGGCCGTTTGCGAACGGTTTGGGATTCCGATTGGTTCCGTCAAATCACGGGCGCATCGCGAAGGATGGTCGGATGGTATGCAAAGCGACGCCAATCCGGGTATGCACGGTATGCAAAGCGACGAGCCAATGCATACTGAGAACGGTTCTGGGTATGCAATTCCTGAACCATCGCATACCCAAGAGCCCGACGAGCAACCATCTGGTATGCATACCGACGCCAATCCTAGTATGCACAGTATGCAAAGCGATGAGCCAATGCATACCACGGAAACAGGTAGCGCCGATTCCATACCATCCGCTTCATTCTTCTGCCTCCCGAACCTCTCGACCGGGTGCGTGAAACCCGGCGAGCCCTGGGCGTTCCGCAATGGCACGATGCCGCAGGGCATGACCAAGGATGAGTTTCGCACGTGGTCAGCAGATGCAAAAACGCAGCACCTTTTCTATTCCGCATTCGAAGGGGCCAACGCCGCATTGCGCGTGACCGAGACCAATCCGGCCACGCTCATGCACGGCCTGGTCGTTGATTACGACGCGCAAGTATCGCCGGAAGAGCGGGCAGCCTTCATGTCGCGGGCTTCCGTTGCTTATCCCCCGAGCTACATCTGCACCACGTTCTCGGGCGGGGTGCGGCTCGTTTGGCTTTTTGAGGGGCCTCTGCTCCTCTTCACCAGGCGCGTCACAGTGGAGTTTCTCTCGCGCATCAAGAAGGAGTTGAAGCTCAAAAAGCTCTTCCCCGGTATCGACGATGAAGCGCTCGCGCGCCCCAGTCAGTATTATCACTGTGGCCTCGATTGGGAGGTACTTCCCACGAAGCCGCTCTCACTTGATCTCCTTTACTCGTGGGTCATTTCGGTTTCCCAAAAGGCCGAGTGGGGCGAGTTCGGCGATGAGATTCCCACGGCTCGGGTTGCCGAGGAAGTAGAGAAACGCTTCCCCGGTCGTTGGTCCGGTCCCTTTGAGATTGGCGCTCGAGGCTCACGTTTCTGGGACGACACAGCTTCCAACCCCACCGCAGCCATCGTGCGCTCCTCGGGGATGCAGTGCTTCACCGGGACCAAGGCGTTCGTGTCTTGGGGCGAGATTCTCGGACGCAAGTTCGTGAATGAATTCCGCGCCGAGACCACGGGTGCAGCGATAAAGGACACCTGGTTTGATGGCCGCGATTATTGGCGCAATGAAGAGGGGCTGTGGCGGGCATTCAAAAAACCCGACATCGCCATGCATTTTCGAGTCGCTCATGGAATTTCTGACGAGCGTCGACGGGGCGTGGCTGCAACGCCGATGGATCAGCTGCTCCATCAAATTCAACGGACCAAGGCGGTGGATGGGGCTGCGCCTTTCATTTACAGGAAAGACACACGGGTCAATTTTTGCGGAAAACAATATCTCAACATCGCCCGAAGTATCCTGCTTCCTGCCGCTGATGGGCCGCAGCCATGGGGTGTGTGCTTCCCCTACATCGCCGAACTGCTGGACGGATATTTTGATTCCCAAGAGCAGTTGCCCTTTTTCCTGTCGTGGCTGGCTTATGGCTATCATCAAGCCGTCAAAGGCAAACCCAGCAACGGACAGGTTGTATTCCTTGCGGGCGACGTCAACCAAGGCAAGACGCTCGTCTCCAACGTGCTCGTTGGCGATCTCTTCGGCGGCCACATGGACGCCAGCGATTATCTGCTGGGCGAGTCGAAGTTTAACAAGGAACTCTTCGAGGTGGGGCTGTGGACCGTGGACGACACGGTGCCCTCTTCGGATCCCCGCAGGCAGCAGTTGTATTCCGCGATGCTCAAAAAGATCCCGGCTAACTACGCCTTCCAGTATCACCCGAAGTTTCGCGATCCGATCATGTTGCCGTGGGCGGGTCGCGTCCTGATCACTTGCAACGCCGACCCGGAATCCATCCGCATTCTGCCCGACGTTGAGATGAGTCTGCTGGACAAAGTGATGCTCTTCAAGATTGCCACGGTGGAGCGTGACTTTATGGATGCCGCCGCGCGCATCCGTGCCGAGTTGCCGTTTCTTGCCCGGTTCCTTCTCGACTACAAGATCCCCGACCAATGCCGAGGTGACGCTCGGTTTGGCGTCAAGTGCTACCACCACGCCGATCTTCTTGAAGAAGCCCGGCAGTCGGGCCGCACGGCGGGCTTTGCGGAGCTTCTTGAAATCTTCCAGCGCTCCTTCTTTTCCAACAACGCTGTGCTCGAGTGGGAGGGTAATGCCACGGAACTCAAGCAGGCGATGCTCAGCGACGATGCAATCCGCCCGCTGATCGAGCCGTACAGCGTCGACAATCTCGGTCGGCTACTCGGCAAACTTGCGTCCCAATCACCGCCATTTCACGGCCTTAGCCGCCCCCCGAAGCGCCACGCTTCCCGCGTCTGGCGTCTCACCCACCCCGGCGTGCGACCAGAAAGCTGCCCATTTTGAACCCCCGAAACGAAAGCAAATGACCGTCTATTTTATCGAAACCAACCCCTATTCGAGGTTCAAAACGGACCAACGATCACTCCGACTCGCTGATCCGCGCCTCATACGAGTGACGAGAGGCACGGTAGTGCCGCGTCTGGAAGTCGCTGGCGGCGAGTGCCTTAACCTATGCGCGGCACTCGTGGCACTCATTTTGAGAAAAAAAGCTATATATACACGAGGCGCATCACACGTAGCGGGCGCGCACCGCGCATTCATACTATATACATCTCTAATATTTAAGAGTCACGAGTGTCTCAGTGCCGCGCAACAGAGTAAAAAAGGCGCGGCACTCAGCGCGGCACTCAGTAAAACCGAATTTGAGTGTCGCGCCTTCGCCTTTTCACTAGCGAAAGGAGGTCGCCCATGAGCGACAACGACTACGCTTCCCGCCAGGCCGAGAAAGATCGCGCATACGCAGGTTGCTACGACACACCCGAGGCTATCAAGTGGATCGCTGCCCTCCCGCCCGCCGAGCGCCAATCCCTCGAAGTCCAGGGGTTGCTCAAACCGATGACGGATCGAGCCGGGTCAACAACCCGCGAGGAGGACGCGGCCGAGATGGGCGAGGCCTCCGTGGAAGCTCCTCAGATTTCAGCCTGCGATTCTCTCGATGCGGTCCTGGCCGATTATCCGCACCTGGAAGCCGTCATTGAGGAACGCGCCCGAAAAATGAACGGTGGCAGCTGCGGCGGAGAAACGCTCCGCAAACTGGCACTGCTTTTTATCGACCAGAAACGCCGCGCTCTCAACGCCGACTGCCTCGCGTTTGTCGCGGGGCTCTCGTTCCGCATGGGCGAGAGCGGGACAAGCCTCGCCAAGAAGCATGGCATTAGTCGCCAAGCATTCCATAAGCGTTGCAGCGAGTTGATGAAACAGCTTGGCTTGCCGCCCTCGCGCGCCATGAAAAGCAAGAACGCTCGGGAATCATACCTAGTCTCAAACCGCAGATGGGGACGCTGAAGCGGATTCTAGTCGTTCTGTTAACGGAACGACTAGAAATTGACATCCCCTCGTTGGGAATGAACGACACTTCTCTGACCGCCGCCGAAAACGCTGTGCAAATTCCTGGCGTCCGCGCTACACGCCTCGGGCTTGAAATCGCCGAAGACCTCACGCCCGAAGCTACCGCCACCCTATTTGCTTGTCTCGAACACATCGCCAGCTGCTCGAATTGGCTATGGGGTGATGCTCTTGCTTACGCTTCCCGCAAGTGGGGCAACCGCTACGTTGATTCCAAATACAAGCAGGCGTCAGAGGCCACAAGTCTTGCAGTTCAGACCCTCAAGAACGCCCGTTTCACCGCAGAGCGCATCCCGATGACTCGCCGCCGCACCAAACTAACCTTCACGCATCATGCCGAAGTTGCGTTCAACTTTAGCGACGAAGCCCCACAGGAACAATGGCTCGACCGCGCAATTTCCGAGAAATGGACCGCGATTCAGCTGCGCAAGAACATTCGCCTATCAAAGCAGGAAATCCATGAGGAGCCGAACCCCGAAGTCGGGAAATACGACCCGTGTGCCGCCTACCTCACGTTGGCTGGATGGTTGCGTGAACAGAATCCCGAGGAGTGGCCCGATGATCAGGTAACCACTTGGATCGACGATCTGCAGCCCATCACTGAATTTCACAAACGGCTTCTTGCCATTCGCGCGCGCTGATGGAAACACAACTCACCCAAGATCAGCAAGAGAACGGCGCGGTTCATCGTCCCAGTTGGTACGCGCCAACCCCACAGGATAGGCGCGAACCTTCGTCCAAGTGCTGCGGCGCTCCGTTTGTTCGGATGAATGCGGACACGTTTCGCTGCCTCGGATGCTCCCAAATCTTCACTGCCTGGAGTCTGCGTAGACTCGGCATTGATTCAATCCGGATCGGTTGACTGCACCGGAGAAGATGCAACACATGAGCATACGGCGCGATAGCAGAGACGCCTGCGAAGCAAGCAGCCATGGGCCTTCGTTGACAAAATATTTCGGGGTCCCTGGGCCGAGAAAGGCTTTTGGGGTTGGCCAGTCCATCGGTCTGTTTAAGAGAGAAGTTGTTTTTTCGCACTTTACACTTTTTTTATGCCCATCCTGCGGGCCAAAAGCCATCGCCAACAGAGTAAAGTTTTCGGGTGGGTCTCAAAAATGGGTGTAAAGCATGCGCAAAAAAGAGGGCTAAAATCCCCCTTTTTCGGCAGGTGAAGAGCGGGACGACGATTGACGTAAAACGCCGGAAAGCAAGCACCCATAAGGCTTGGACGCCAGTTCTGCAATTGCTGTGCGCGACTAGAACTGTCATTTGCCGCCGTGTTTTACACACGCAGACCCTTTATCTAAGCTGTTTGGATAGGCACAAAGCACTTTACACCGCCCTCCCGGCCCTCCCGATTTTGACATCCGCGCATTGGCATGAGCGAACCGTCCAATATCACCCCGGAAATGGCCGAGCGCGTGCTCGAAGCCAACTGGAAGAACGTCATCCGCCGTGTCTCCACTGGCAAAACCCTCAACGCCACGGAACTCGGGATATTGAAGGCGCGCGCGGCGAACAGCCGGGACACCGTAACCACTGCCAAGGATGT
>Ga0316226_1000728_pt1 | contig 40970 bp, 26 predicted proteins | sample TBH18017metaG_FD_206009 | JGI IMG/M metagenome (GOLD analysis project Ga0316226, IMG submission 206009) | Freshwater microbial communities from Trout Bog Lake, Wisconsin, USA - TBH18017 | ecosystem: Environmental > Aquatic > Freshwater > Lake > Hypolimnion/Profundal zone | place: USA: Wisconsin...
AGACAAGATCTCCCCTCCGTAAGGAGCTAAAGGCAGGTTGTAGACTACGACCTCGATAGGTTGGAGGTGTACGCAACGTAAGTTGTTCAGCCGACCAATACTAATCAGCCGTGAGGCTTAACCGTTATTTCTTTACCACGTTTCGGCATACTCGTAATTCTCGGACTATGTTTCCTTTTCCGGCTTCGGCCGGAGATCACCTTTCCCGGTGATCATAGCGAGGAGGTAACACCCGTTCCCATTCCGAACACGGTAGTGAAGGGCCTCAGCGGCGAGGGTACTGCGGGGTTTGCTCGTGGGAGAGTAGCACGTTGCCGGGAATTTTCTTTCCAGCCCGATTGGCTTAACCGCCAGTCGGGCTTTTTCTTTTTCTAATACGGCCTTTCGGCGCGGCGCATGCCAAATCAACCATGCCCTCGTCACGGCATGGCGGGCGTGCGCCTGTCCTGCCCGGTCGCCATCCCGTTCAATCAGGCCATCCATTCTTGCGGCCGGGATCGGTCCGTCGTCAATCTGGTCAGCGTGCTCCTGCTCGAAGAGCACCCCCGCGACCATGACGACGAAGACGATCATGTACGGGTGGACATCAGGCCGGCGGCGGGCCGGAGGTTCGCGATGACGGTCGCGGGACGCCGCTGATGCGCAGGATCTCGTCCTTGTGATGCCGAACGATTTCGCCCTCGAACATGTAGATCAAATCCTCGGCAATGTTGGTGGCGTGGTCGCCAACACGTTCCAATTCGCGCGAGACGCCGAGCAGTAGCAGCAGCGCTTCGGCGGCCTCGTCGCCGCGACGCACCCGATCGACCACGCGCGCGATCATCTCGCGGTTCATGTCGTCCACCACGTCGTCACTGGCGATGACCTCGGCTGCCAATCGCGCATCGTGCCGCATGAAGGCCTGGAAGACCTGGCGAATCATGGCGGCCACCGCCGCGCCCATGCGGGGAATCTGCAACTCCAGACTGGAGGCGGGCACGCGAGCCAGCAACCGGGCCCGGTCCGCAATGTTGACAGCCAGATCACCCATGCGCTCCAGATCGTTGTTGACCTTAAGTGCGACGATCAGAAAGCGCAGATCGGAGGCGACGGGTTGGTGGAGGGCCAGCAGCTTCAGGCACTCCTCTTCAATGGCGACCTCGCGCGCATCGATCTCGGCATCGCCGGCCATGACCTTCTGTGCGAGCACGACGTCACGCTCGGCTACGGCCTTGAGCGCCAGGTGCAGCCGGTCCTCAACTTCGACTGAAAGGCGCAGCACGCGTTCCTTCAGGGTTTCGATCTCTCGCAGAAAAAGAAGCGCCATCGTCTGTCTCCTCAGCCGAACCGTCCCGTAATGTAGTCTTCCGTCTGCTTCTGCTTCGGATTGGTGAAGACCTGATCCGTGTTGCCGCACTCAACCAGCACGCCCTCGTAGAAAAACGCGGTCAGATCGGATATCCGCGCCGCCTGCTGCATGTTGTGCGTGACGATCGCGATCGTGTAGCGGCCGCGCAGTTCGCCGATCAGATCTTCAATGCGGGCTGTTGCCTTGGGATCAAGCGCCGACGTGGGTTCGTCCATCAGCAGGATCTCCGGCTGAACGGCGAGCGCGCGCGCCAGGCAAAGCCGCTGCTGCTGCCCGCCGGAAAGGCCCAGCGCATTGCTGTCGAGGCGGTCCTTGACCTCATCCCAGAGCGCCGCGCCGCGCAGGCTGGCTTCGACGATATCATCGAGCTCGGAGCGCGATGTGCGCCGGTGCAGACGGGGACCGTAAGCGACATTGTCGAAGATCGACTTTGGGAAGGGGTTTGGTTTCTGAAAGACCATGCCCACCCGGCGGCGCAGCACGGCAACGTCAATCGTGTCGCCATAGATGCTGTCGCCGTCGAAAACCAGCTCGCCGCCCACGTGGCAGCTGGGGATGAGATCGTTCATGCGGTTGATCGCGCGCAGAAATGTGCTCTTGCCGCAACCACTGGGACCGATGATGGCCGTGACCTGCCCGACCGGAATGCCCAGGGAGACTTGACGCACGGCTTCATGCGCGCCGTAGAAGACAGAGAAGGCACAGGCGGTGACGTGCGCCGGGGTGGAGACCTGCGGTTCACTGTGCCTGCGTAGCGTGACCGGAGCGGCGCTGGCCGTGGGCACGTCGATGTCTGTGTCGGTTTCCATATGCTCCATGTCGCGTTCGCGGAAGACCATCAGCCCTTCAGCCGGCGCGCGACGCGCGCGCGCAGCAGCACGGCCGCCAGGTTCAAGATCAGGACAATCATCACCAAGGTCGCCACCATGCCATACTGCACGTGCCGGATCTCATCCACGGCCGCGTGCTCTGTACAGAGGTTGTAGATATTCCACGGCAGGGCGGGTGTGTCATGGTCGAGAACCTGAGCCAGCCGAGGCGCCGCGCCAAAGCTGACGGCTGCCGTGAAGATGATGGGTGCGGTCTCGCCGGCCGCTCGCCCCATGCTGATCACGACGCCGGTCAGGATGCCGGGGAGGGCGGCTGGCAGCAAGACGCTCGTCACCGTATGCCACCGACCGGCTCCCAGTGCCAATGCAGCCTCCCTAAAGGTGGCGGGAACGGAGCGCAGCGCCTCCTCGGAGGCGCGGATGATGGTCGGGAGCACCAGCAGCGCGAGCGTCAGGGCGCCGGCCAGCACGCTCTTGCCGTGGGACACGTGCAGCGTATTGATGAAGAAGGCCAGGCCGAAAAGACCGAAGACGATGCTCGGCACGCCGGCCAATGTGCTGACGCACGACCTGAGCAGGGCCAGCAGCCGCCCCTCCCGCGCATACTCCTGGAAGTAGATTGCCGCCACGATGCCGAAGGGAATCGCCAGCAGCATGGCGCCCACCGTCAGGTAGATGGTTCCCAGCACCTCCGGGCCAATGCCGCCCAACGCGTGATTGCCAGCCGATGGATCAGTGAGAAAGCGGCCGTAAAATGTCAGCCGTGGCGCCAGCATGTCGCGTGCATGCTCGCGCAGACAGGGGAAGAGCGGCATCAGTGAGGTGCCGGCGAAGATCTGTTCACGCGGCGTCAGGACTTTGTGGCCCATGCCGCCAGCCGTGTAATCCCAGCTTTCACGAAAGAGGATGCCGTCCAGCTTGACCTGCGCGCGGTCCCAGCGGGTTTGGCCGTAACAGCGCTGAATGGTCTCAGGCAACGGCTTGCCTGGCGGCGGGCCGAGCAGTTCATCGATCTCCTTGCGCACCAGTCGCCATTCCGGCTTGAGCGCGCGCTGGCGCGCCTCTGGCAAGCCCGCGAACTCCTGCTCGAAGGCCCCAAGCATGCGGTAAACCGGCAGGCGTGCCGCTGCCGTGTCGGCGAGGTCGCGGGTCATGCCCTCGGCATCGCCACGGCCGAAATGCTCGATGATGAACCGGCGGTGCTCAACGGTGCCCATAAAGACGTAGGCGCCGACGCCGCGCTGGAAGATGGGCACGAGCACCAGCAGCAGGAAACCCGCCATTACGGCGATGGACAGAAACCCCGCTCCCGTAAAGAGCCGGTCCAGCAAACGCCTGATGGTCATCCTCATGGCTGGTTCAACGTCCCTGCAGCCGTCGCCGTTGGCGGGCGACGATCTGCTCGCTGATCACGTTGCAGGTGAAGCAGAAGAGCAGCAGGCAAAGCCCCATGGCGAAGAGCACGTGGTAGCGTGCCGAACCGGTGACGTGGTCCGCCTCGCCCATGTCGCCGGCGATCGTTGCCGTCAGTGTGCGCACCGGCTGCAGCAGGTTGTACCAGGGTGTGGGAATCTGCGCGGCATTGCCCGAAGCCATCCAGACGACCATGGTCTCGCCCAGCGCCCGCATGATGCCCAGCAGCACGGCAGCCAGAATGCCGCTGCTGGCCGCGGGGATGATCACGCGCAACAGCGTCTCCGCGCGCGTGGCGCCCAGGGCATAGCTGCCCTCGCGCAGTTCCCGGCCGGCTGCCTGCAGCGCGTCCTCGGAGACGCTGACCACGGTGGGCAGCGCCATGACGCCGAGGATGATCGAGACGTTCAGCGCGTTCGTGCCGCTGTCGGCTCCGTGCGTCTGCATCCAGGGCGCCAGCACGACCAGTGCGAAGAAGCCGTATGCCACCGACGGAATGGCGGCCAGCATTTCAACGACAGGCTTGACCACCTGCCGCACGCTGAACGGCAGCACATCGCTGAGACAGACGGCCGCCGCCACGCCCAGCGGCACAGCCACCAGCGCGGCTCCGGCGGTCACCAGCGCACTGCCAATGAAGATCGGCAGCGCGCCGAACTGCGGCGGATCCTGCGAGGGATACCAGCCTGATGTGGTGAAGAACTCCTCGAAACCGCGCAGGCGGAAGAAGGGCAGGGCATCGCGCGCGATGAAAACGATGATTGCCAGCACGGACAGTGCGGCAATCGATGTGACCAGCAGCAACACACTGCGCCCAAGCGCCGCCAGGGACTTGCGCCGCCATTGCTGCGCCGCCGTCAGCACCATCTGTTCCTGCCGTACCGCCATGCGAACAGAAGACCAAACGGATATGAGAGGCAGGTTACCAGCGTGTGAGAATCGCATGAGGCGCGTGGGGCGCGCGACCCGCGACCGCAGGGAGCGGGCATCATCAGTCTCACACATGCGCATGTGTGAGACTGGACCGCACAAAGCCATGAGAAAGGCCTGATGGAGGCAGCCGCGCGCACATGGGAATCGGTGCGCGCTGACAGCAGGTGCTGCCCTACGCCTTGCTGCCCGCCAGCCAGATCGAGAAGACGCAACCCTGTCCGGGCTCGCTGGCGACGGAAACGTTGCCGCCGTGGGCCAGGGCAATGTGACGGACGATGGCCAGGCCGAGGCCGGTGCCGCCCAGTTCGCGGCTGCGGCCCTTGTCGATGCGGTAGAAGCGCTCAAAGAGCCGGTCGATATGTTCCGGTGCAATACCGGGGCCATAGTCGCGGACGCTGATGCGCCCGCCACCCTCTGGCAGTTTCTCTGCCGAGATCTCCACGCGCCCGCCGCTGCCGCCGTACTGGATGGCATTGTCGATCAGGTTCACGAGTGCCTGTTCCAGTAATCCCGCGTGCGCCTGCACGCGCAGGCCATCCGGCATCGATACGGTCAGCGCCACCTGCCCGGCCGCAGCCCGCGCCTGGCAGATCTCGATGGCCTGGCCGACGATCTCCGCGAGCGGTTGATCTTCCGTAAGCAGTCCGGGTCCCTGGTTCTCAAGCCGGGAGAGCATGAGCAGATCCGTGACGATGGAGTGCAATTGGCCGGCCTGGCGCCGGACGATGCTCAGGAAGCGTTTGACCGTCTCCGGGTCGCGTACGGTTTCGCCCTCCAGCAGCGTTTCCACGAAGCCGATGATCGAGGTGATGGGCGTGCGCAGTTCATGCGAGACATTGGCGACGAACTCCTGGCGCACGCGCTCCAGGCGCCGGATGTGAGACAGGTCGCCCAGCACGACGAGCGTGCCGGTTCGCTTGCCCGCCGTATCCCGCAACGCTGCGGCCCGCGCCCAAAGTGCGGCGCGACCGGGCGCACCGCCGTCGTTCAGGAGGTCGCGCTCGACAACCGTCTCTGATCCGGCCGCCGCGTCCACCAGTGCCAGGACATCCGCGCATCGGATGACCTCATGAAGCGGCGTTCCGGGCGCCGGCGTTTCGATCGCCAGCAGCCGACAGGCGGCCTGATTGGATCCGACCACGCGGCCGCGGGCGTCGATGGCCAACACGCCCTCGGCCATGCTGGAGAGGATGCGCTCGCGCAGGCTGCGCTCCTCGGCGAGCGCGCGCAGTTGGTCCTGCAGGCGGCCGGTGGTCTGGTTGATGGCGCGGGCCAGCTCTGCCAGCGGCGGTAGCGAAGGAACCGCCAGGCGGTGGTCCAATTCGCCGGCACCAATGCGGGCCACGGCGGCGCGCATCGCCGAGACAGGTCGAATCACACGCCGCGCCAAGACGTAACTCAGGGATGCGGCAACCAGGCACACCAGCGCGATCAGCAGCAGGGTGTTCCGACTGGCCGGCAATGGCTCAGCGGCGATCGACTCCCGCCGGGCTGCGACGCGGACGACGGCTACCACGCGGTTGTCATGCCGGATGGCGCGCGCGGCGTAAAGCAGGCGGCAATGCAAGGTGGCGCTGTACCGCTCGCTCCATCCCTGGCCTGCGGTCAGCGCGGCCACGATTTCCTGCCGATCGGCATGCGATGACATCGTGGTGCTATCCGCATCCGAGTCGGCCAGTACGTGGCCGTCTTGCGCGATGACCGTGACGCGCACACCGGCGTCGCGATGCACAGCGTGGCAGATTCTGGCCATCTCGTCCGGCGCCTTCAGGGTGCCATCGTCTTGAAAAAGCAGGCGTGAGACCAGATCGACCTGTGCATACATGGCGCGCACGCGTTCCTCGCGGTGCGCCAGCCAGCCCGCATGCCAGGCGTACAGGGCGACGGCTCCCAGACTGGCCAGCAGAATCAGCATCTGCGGTCCGAAGAACTGAAGGAAGAGGCTACGTTTGATCATGTCATGGGTCTCAGGTGGTGGTGGCCGATAACAGACAAGGGTTGCAGGGACCGGTGGACAGCGCCTGCGCCAGGGAACACCACTGCTCGAGGCTTAAGGTCTCGGCGCGGGCCAGCGGATCGGCGCCGCAGGCCACGAGCAGTGCCTGGGCCGCGGCGGTCTCCCGACGCAAAGCGCCTGGCGCCTGACGCAGAGATGCGGCCAGTTGCTTGCGCCGGTGCATGAAGGCGTAGCGGGTGAGGTCGCGGAAGCAGGCCGTGACTGCGGTCGGCAGCGCGTGGCGGGCGTGGCGCGTGAGGCGCACCAGCGCCGAGGAGACCTCCGGCTGCGGCCAGAAGCAGGTTGGCTTGATCTGGCGCACGAGTTCGACATCGCAGACCTGCTGCACCCAGACGCCCGCCTGGCCGCGCGCGGCGACGCCGGGCGGCGCAGCCAGGCGCTCCGCCACCTCGAGTTGCACCGTCACGGTAAGCACGGGCGGTGCGGCGGCGTGCGTCGCCACGTCGAGCAGAATGCGCGTGCCGACGGAATAGGGCAGATTGGAGACCAGCGCATCAAAGCCGACGGACAACTGCGCGTCCCAGTCGACGTCGAGCGCATCGGCGGCGATCAATTCCAGGCGTGTCTCGCCGGCCAGGGTTTCCGCCAGCCAGGCGGCCAGGCGGTGATCCTTCTCGATGGCGGTTACCCGCGCTCCGCGGCGCAGGAGTTCGGCGGTCACGACGCCCAGCCCCGGACCGATCTCCAGCACGCGCATACCCGGGCCGATGCCGGCGGCGTCCACGATGGATTCCAGGATATTCCGGTCGATCAGAAAGTTCTGGCCGAGCGTGCGGTTGGGATGAAAGTCATGCGCCTGACACCACGCGCGCACCTGAGCTGGACTCGTCAGGTTCACGACGCACGCGAGGGGGCCGGCAGGTCGAAAAGGCGGACAAAGGCCCGGTGGCGCAGGCGGTTGGTCCAGTCGCGGTAGAGCGCTTCGGCTTGCTGGGCGCGCAGGCGGCGGTCGATCAGCGGCCAGGCCTCCTCAATCGACAGCGGCACGGAGGGCTTCTCCGCGATCTTCTTAACGATGTAGCCCTGTCCGCCGATGACCACCAGCCGGCTGTACGCGCCGCACTTGAGCGCGGCCAGCGCCTGGACCAGCGGCGGCGCGAAGGCGTCCTCGGCGTTCACGAAGCCCCAGTCGCCGCCATCGTCGGCATGGGCATCCTTCGAGAACTTGCGGGCCGTCGCCGCGAAGTCGGCGCCGGCGTCCAACTCTTTCAGCACGCGCGCGCCATACTGCTCGATGGTCTCATCCTGGTCGGACACAACCAGCGAGATCCGGCTCACCCGGACGCCGGCGGGCGTGACGAACGCCGCGCGATTGGTCTCGTAGTAGCCGCGGACATCGCGCGGCGAAACGCTGATGCGCTTGTCCACGAACTCCATGCGCATGGCGGAGAGCAGCAGGTCTTCCTCAATGCCCCGGCGCCAATCGTCGTACAGGATGTTGCGCGCGGCCAGCATGGCCAGCAGCTTGGTGCGGTCGCCGCCGAAACGACCGCTGATGATCTCTCGCTCGCGGTCATCGACGACCCAGCCCTGCAGCTTGCGCTCTTCGGCCTTGGCCGCGGCGAGGATCAGCTTGCGGTCGATCAGGGCATTGAGGGTTTCCGCGTAGAGGTTGCGCAGCTTCGCCTCGCGTTCCGCTGGCGAGAGCTCGATGGCGATGCTCGAGCCGATCTCCCCCATGACTTCGCCGATGGTGATGGTCTCGCCGTTGACCTGCGCCGCCACACCGTCGAGCAACCAGGACGCGGGGAGCGCGCCGGCCGCGTTCGTCCCGGCGGCACGCACGGCGCCTCCGGCCAGGATTCCCAGCGCCAGCCCGATGCCGATCAAGATTCGCTTCATGCCATGCCCCTTCCGCAACCGCGCCCGCCGTTGCTTGACGGGCTGTTCTGGTATCATATATGGTGCGGTTGGCTTCCGCAAAGCGCAAACCGCCATGATTGCCGCCCATCTCACCATCACCAGTCCGGCCAACGCCCAGGTCAAGGCCGTCGTCAAGCTGCGCCAGCGCACCCATCGCGACGAGGCCGGTCTGATGCTGATCGAGGGCTACCGCGAGATCAAGCGCGCACTCGACAACGATTACCGGCCACAGCAGCTCTTCTTCTGCGAAGAGCTCTTTCTCAAGGGCACCGGCGAGCCGGTGCAGATCGAACGGTGCCGCGCCGCCGGAGCCGAGATCATCGCCTGCTCGCCGGTGGTCTTCGAGAAGATGGCCTACCGCGAACGGCCGGAAGGTCTGCTGGCCGTCGGGCCGCAGCTCCACCGCCGGCTCGAGGATCTGCAGCTGCCGCCCCGGGCGCTGGTGATTGTGGCGGAAGCCATCGAGAAGCCGGGCAACCTGGGCACGATCCTGCGCTCGGCCGACGCCGCCGGCGTCCATGCCGTGATCGTCTGCGACCGCTGTACCGACCTGCACAATCCAAATGTCGTGCGGGCATCGACCGGCATGCTCTTCGCGGTACCGGTGGTCGAATCCGACAGCGCGGCCACGCTGGCCTTCCTGCGCGCGCGGCACTTTGCCATCCTGGCCGCCACGCCCCACACCGACAAGCTGCACACCGATGTGGACCTGACCGGCAACGTGGCGCTGGTCGTAGGCACGGAACAGTACGGCCTCACCGACCAGTGGCTGCAGGCCGCCACGCTGCGCGTGCGCATCCCGATGCTCGGCCAGGCCGACTCGCTCAACGTGGCCGCCGCCACCACCATCCTGCTCTTCGAGGCGGTGCGCCAGCGCGTCGCGGCCGGACTGTTGACCGTGCCCGCGCCGGCCGCGGACTGAATGGGACAAACAGTCCGCCAGCGCCGATCATCGCAGGGCCGCGTTCGCGTCCGGGCCGGGCGTCTTGCCGAAGCGAACAAGGCCCTGCCCCAGTGTGGCCACCCATAGGTTCTTTGCGTCGTCTGCCAGGGCGCTGACGAGGTGAGCCTTGAGCTGGCTTTCGGGGATGGCTGTGTTGGCCCCGGTGGGCAAAAGCGCCAGACCTCCGCGCGTACCGATCAACACACCGTCGGCGCTGGACATCAGACTCGTGATGAAGCGATCGGGCAGGTTGGCATCGCGTCCGTAATGGATGGGATGCTGCTGGCCCGCCCGAAAGGCAAACAGACCGTCCGGCGTACCGATCCAGGCCACGTCATGCTGCACCAGCAAGGCCGTCACGGGTGTGTTCGCCATTTCCGACGGCAGGTTGAGCAGCCGACCGGCACGATAGTCGAGCAGCGACAAACCCGCATCCCTGCCAATCCAGACTTCGGGCCCATGGGTGGCCAGGGCTGTCACGGCACCTGGCGGAATCCGATAGCGGCTCCCCCAATCGCTCCAGGTCCGGCTGCGCGGGTCGAATGCCAGCAGACCGGATTGCCGCGTGCCGCAAAGCATGAGCCCTTCGTATCCGGCCAGCGCGGCAACAGCAGCCGTCGTTCCCTCAATGGTCTCATAGGTATCGGTGCCCGCCTCATGCCGACACAGGCCGAGATTGGTGCCGAACCAGATGGATGCCCCCTCCTGCTGGATCGCATAGATGTCGGACCGGACAGAAAGGGCCTCCTCGGCTCGGTAGCAGGTCTCGAGGTTGATCCAGTGATCCCTGCCAATGTCGTATGCCCAGAACCCGTTTCCCATGGTGCCCACGTAGAGCATGTTGCCATCGGAATGAAGTGCATAGAGATGGTCACATGGAATGCCGGCCCGGTGGCCGGTGAACGACCAGGTGCGGGCATGGCGGTCGAACCTGCCGACGCCGAGTGGACCGGCGCCGAAGGCACACCAGATGGAGCGGAAATCCACGGCGACGGCGCTGATGCAACGGCTGGGCAACCCGGACGCCTCGTCCCACGCACGCCAGACGCCCGTTGCACCCTCCCGGACGCGCAAACCGCCGTTGCGCGTACCCAAGCAGAGCATATCGCCATCCGCAGCGCCGCACAGCACATCGGCGGCTGCGATCTCCCGGGTCTCGACCGGTTCGGAAAAGGCGCCGTTGCAGAAAGCGAACAGGTGCGGCGGCGCGGAGATCCAGAGCCGGGGGCCATCCTTGACCAGCGCGTTGACCATGCCGTCGATGGGACTGTTGGATGCGTCATACTGCGTGAAGACGCCCTGCTGCTTGTCATAGCGGCGGAGGCCGGTCGTTCGACCGTACCAGACGTCGTGCGCGTCAACCGCGAGACAGCACGTCGTGTCGCGATAGCTGCTGCTGTGTGACGGATCGTTCGTCCACGCACGCGTCCGGCGGTTCCAGTGGGCAAGCCCCGACCGGGTGGCCGCCCAGAGATCGTCGCCATCGCAGGCCAATGCGTAGACATCGTTGTCCACGAGGCCTTCTTCCACCGTGTGCCGGGTGCTCAGCTGGGTCGTGAAGTCGTAGCGCCACAGCCCCTGATTCCAATGCCAGCGCGCCGTCGACGTGCCGATCCAAAGCCCGTCGTGATCGGCCGCCAGGCAGTTGATCTCGTCGGCCAGCACGCCCTCCGAATCGGTGAGAACTTTCCAGGAGTCGGTGTCGTAATCATAGCGTGCCATGCCATCCTGCTCGCCCGGCAGGTTCCGCCGTCCGGCGAACCAAACCGCCGGTCCAGCCGGGACGATGGCGAGAATCTGGTTATAGGGAAGACGGCGTTCCATGCGATACGTGTGGGCGGGCTCACCGATCGGCGAGCCCCAAACCACGGGCGGATTGGCCGGCCCTGTGCTTTCTGGAATGGGCCGCGCGTTCGTACCGTCGCATCGCTGGCGGAGGGCATACATGACCACATTGACGCCCATGCGATACGCAGCCTCGTGTTTGGCGGCGTCCATGAGGTGCACAAAGGAGCCGTCCGGGTTTCGCTCCCATCCGCACGGGACGTCCGTGTCGTAGGTGTAGAGCACGGCCAGCCGGTTGCCGAGAAAAGCGCCGTAGGCCCGGGCCGGACCGTGGTACAAATCCAGAATCTTAGGCGTCCCCGCCAGATCGTAAAAGGCGTGAAAAACGGGATTCGTGTCGCTCAATTCCACAAAGGTGGCTTCCGGCAACAGGTTCGTGATCGTCAAGCGGAAGGAGAGATCGGCGCCACCGCAGTCATCGGCGTAAAGGAACCCCCCGCCTTTGAGATAGTTGTGGAGCGTGGCCGTTTCAGCATCGGTCAGATGAAAGAAGCGATTGCCCGTCATGATCAGGAAGGGATTGCGTCCGATGCGCTCCTCATCCAGGCTGATGGGGGTGGAATGGACGGTGGCGCGGATACCGGTGCGTGCCGTCACCTCGTTCATCAGCCCCGGCACGGCTGTGGGGTCCGTGTTCCACTCGTAAAACGTTCCCACGACGAGGGAGTATTCAAAGTCGCCGCGGAGCGTGCCGTTGTCGAGGTGCACGCGCATGGCGGGCGCGGCAGGCGCAATCGACGCGCCCTGCGGCGATCCGGCCAGCAAGCCCGGCACGAGAAGCAGCACCATTGCTGGCCACGCGTCCTTATGCCATCGCATCGTGTGTCTCCGCATTGTTCCGCTTCCACAGGCTTGCAAACAAGGCCGTCGCCGGCACGGTGGCGACCAGGCTCATGCCGCCGACAAGAATGCGCAACGCTTCCACCGCAATCCGTTCGTTGCTGAGCAGGACGGGGACCGGCTGTTCGGGGAGCAGTTGCGGCAGCATCAGGATGGGCAGGTTCAACCCCGCGTAGGCAAAGGCCAGGACCACCACCATCGGCACCATGACGCCGTTGCCGACCCGCATGCCACTGAGGAACAACGCCCAGCGGGCGATGTCCGGCTTGGCCCGGGCGACTTCATGAGTGGCGGAGGCAATGGCGATCGCGACGTCCATCACGCAGCCCGCGAGTCCCAGCACCATGCCCGCCTGCAGCAGCCCCGGATAATCGAGATCGGCATGCGTGAAGGTGCGAATGGCCATGGCGGCGTCCCCCTCCAATCCCGACAGTCCCAGCAGGCCCGAGAACATGGCCACGCAGGCACCGCCCACCGCCAGTCCGCTGAAGGCGCCCGCAGCGCCGATAGCCGCCTTTCGCGTCGGCCCGGCGATGATGGCGAAGACGCAGATACACAGCATCAGCACGGCCCCCAGGAAGAGGGGCTGAACCGGCACGCGCCGGCCTCCCGCCGCGACCAGAACCACCGTCGCATACAGGATCATGCCGCAGACCAGCAGGGCGGTCAGCGCCCGAAGACCGTTCATCCGTCCCACAAGCAAGACGACGGCGATCAGCAGAAAGGCAAAGTGGATCAGCCGGCCGCCCCGGGAGAAGTCGATCACCGCGCCATAGATCACCCGCCCCCGGTCGCTCCATGTCTGCAGCAACACCGGATCATGGTCGTTCAAGAGCTTGTCATGGCCCGGGAAGCCGGAGATGGCGTTGTTCACTTCGATCGCTGTGCCGCACTGCGTTCCCGACGTCAGGACACACCGCACGCGTTGCAGCACTTCGCCCGTGGGACGGCCCGGCCGGGCGGCGAGTGCCACGCCGGATGGATCGGCCGACACGACGGTCGCCTGTACCAGCGCACGTACCGGCCCCGTTTGTCCCGCAGACTCATACCGATGAAACCGCGCACCTTGCCAGTGCAGCGCGCCCAGCCAGGCCGCCATGAACAGGACGGCCGATGCCAGCCACCATGCGCGCGCGCGGCCGGCGCCCCGGGCCGGCGCGTCTGCGTCCGCGGCGCCGGAAGGCTGTCGCGCGGCCAGGAGCAAGGCGCCGGTCACAGCCGTGATCGGAATGGTCAGGATGAGCGCGGTGGTGCCAATCAGGATGGCCAGTACCTCGACGGCCACGTCCTGTTCGTTGAACATCTGCAGGGCACAGATCTCGTGCCCCGTCACCGCCGCCGAAAGCAGGGGCAGGAGCAGCATGCCAAAGTGGGCGCCGGCATAGGCGAAGATCAGCGTGTTCAACTCAGTGCCCATGATGTCGCGGCCCACGGCCAGCCCCGCACGCATGAGCTGCCGGCGCCCCAGCTGCGCATTGGCCCGCGCGACCTGATGGACGGCCAGCGTGATGCCGGCGGACAGATCCAGAATAATGCCGCAGGCGCCGATGATCATGCCCCCCGCCAGCAACTGCTGGAAGTTCAGTGTCTGGGTTTGCGGCGCGTACCAGAGCGTTTGCGTCAGGGACGAGTAGACGCCCGTCAGCCAGGCTGCACGCACCGCCATCAGCGACAACACGCCTGCAACCAGCAGTCCGCCCATCGATCCGGCAAAGATGCCCCACGAGCATCGGCCATTCCGGCCGATTAGCAGGGATGCGACACCTTGAAAAACCACGGCCGTGATGATCGCCGCGAAGATTGGAGAAAGGCCCTTGAACACACAAGGAACAAACAGGCACGGCAGGGCCGCCAGGCCGGCCGCCAGGACCAGTAGAAAACGCCAGGCCGCCGTTCCTGAAACGAGGACCATCAGCCCCAGGACCACAACAGCCAGCCAGAACAGCACGCGGTCGCGCGCGATGCCGATGATCGTCCCATGGCCGTCAGGCTGAAATTCGACGAAGACCGTCTGTCCTGACAATTGGGTCAGAGGCATGCCAGCCGGTGGCTCAACCCAGACGGTCCTGCCTGCGCCTTCTTCGTGTCGGCCATGCACGACGATGCCAATTCCGACCTGCGATGCCGTTGGCGCGGGCACCTCGCACACGCGCGCGCGCACGACATGGCGACCGTTGCCGATGGCCATCGTCTCGGGCAGCGCAAACCAGGAAATCAGGGTCGCGGCTATGCCCAGTGCGAGCAGCGCGAGAAGTGTCCCGGCCAGTGGTTTTCGAGCCCTGCTCATGTTGGGTTCTGCCCACAACGCGACAAAGAACGGCGTGGGCGACATGGTATGGGCACGATCCGTCTTGCGCAAGCGCCGGGTTGCGCAACATGGTGGTTACCTGCTGGAACCCCGCCGTATGACCCGCACCCGGACCGCTCATCTGAGCAGCAACACCGTGCCGGGCGGTGGTGATGGCCGATCTCGATGTTGTCGCAGGAGTAGGTCGTCTGGGTTTCGGTGACTCGGCAGCCGTAGGTATGAGGGGCCTCGTACCAAGTCGACGGAATGCCGAGCTTGGACATGGAGCAGAGGTAGGGATAGGGCCATTCCTGCTTGAGCATGGCCCTGGCGGCCGCCTCCTCGTTCGTCGGGTCGTTTCAGGCGTGCGGGATGATGACGTACTTGTCGAAGGCGTTGGGCTCATGCGGCCCCCGCACGGCCCGCCCATCCGTCGCCGATCCGCGGGATCGCGGCCGTTCTCTGAGGGCCTGCGCCGTACCAACCGTAGATCAGCGTCTGCAGCAACCCGCCGATGCCGGTGAGCATGACCGAGTTGGCGTTCTCGGGCGTCTCGTAGGGAATCAGGAACGGTCCGCGGACGTAGCGCATGAACTCGGTGAACAGGTACTCGAGGCCATCCTCGCGATCGCCATGCAGCATGGTCAGCAGCGCCTCGATCTGGCAGGTCATCAGCGGCCCGCCGCGCCCGACGCGGTCATGGTAGTAGCGCATCGTCTGCTGCAGGACGCGGGGGGTGACCTCCAGCCCGAGCGGGTAAAAGGCGAGGATGGTATCAGCCTGCTTGGTCTGGTGCCCGGAGTAGCCGGCGTATTCCGGAATCACGCCATCGGGCCCCGGCTGCAGGATCAGCAGATTGGTGGCCGCATCGATCCAGGCGGGCGGGATCAGCCGCCCCAGAATCCGGGCGGCCTCCATGGCCTGTTGCAGGGCGACACGGGCGCCGGTGTTGGTCAGCACGCTGTCGTCGCAGGTGCCGTTGCCGCGCGGCGCCTCGCAGACCGACTCATCCGGGGGCACAACCCCGCGCAGGTGCCAGCTGCCATCGGCATCGCGCGTGGCGCGGGAGACGAGAAACTCGGCGACCCCCTCCAGAATGGGCCAGGCGGTTTCGGTCAGAAACGCCCGCTCGGGCGGGTTGCCGGCGGCCGCCCGGGCCGCCAGGGCGATCCAGATGTTGTTGTGGATCTCCTGCCGGTAATGCGCCGTGGTGATATCCTTGCCCTCGTCCGTGGACAGCCAGGGGTAGAAGGCGCCGTGCAACCCGTACGCGGCGGCGTTGGCCTGCGCCGCGGACAGCGTCGCGCGCCGGAAGCGCACGATGCTGCGCGCCAATTCCGGCCACAGCGGGAGGATGCCGCGGAAGACCCAGAAGTCGGCATCCCAAAGCTGGCTGCCGTGCCAGCCGGGACGCGAGAGACCCAGGGCGCCCAGCGGATAGAGCCCATCCTCCTCCAGGCTCGCAAGGAGATGAAACTGGCTGGCCAGCACCAGCCGTTCCCAGCGCTGTTCGGGATGTTGAAAATGCAGGCCCGTCGACCAGAGGCTCCGCCAGCGCTCGCGACTGGCGTCGGCCACCTGGATGAGTCCGGATGGTCGGAACAGCGCGTCCAGGTCGTCCGCGACACGGCGCGCCGGCTCAGGTCCGTCAACCGAGCAATGAACGGCTTGCGCGACCACCAGACTGGCGGCGTGGCTGCGCGTCTCGACGGTGACCCAGGCATGCTCCGTTCCGCGTTCGCACCCGGCCTCGAGCCATTCCTCGCCTTTCCACCGCAGGCCCTGGACCAGCGTGCGCCCCTGATGGCGGGTGGTGGCGCGGCCGATGAGAGCATCACCCTTGCGCGCATAGTCGATCGCCGAGAAACTCCCCGCGACCTGCCCCGCATTGAGGCCGAACCGCAGGCGGGCGGGGTCCTGCAGTCCGGAGAGCGTCAGCTCATACCACGCCACGCAGGGAAAGGAGCGCGGCACGACCAGCCGCAGTTTGATGGTCGCCGTCCGACCCGAACGGTACTCCCAGTCATCCTCGAAGGACACGGCGCCGTCGCGCAGATCGAGCGTGTTGCGCAACCGATGCCGACCGCTGCCCTCGCCGTAGGCGACGCCGCCGATCTCCAGGCGCGCCTGGTTCCATGCTGGCAGGATCAGCTGGTCGCCCCCGTCGTAGGCGTGCTTGGCCAGCGAAAGCAGCAGGCGGGCGTTGAGCTGTCCCCACCGGTCGGGGCCGTGCTCGGTCAGGAGCGGCCGGGCATCGCCGTCCCAGTCGAGCACCAGCGGACCGACGCGGACGCCCAGCCGTCCATTGCCGGTGTAGTACGGAAGAAACGCCGGCAGATCGGCCTCGGTGGCGGTCAGGCGCCATGCGGCATCATCATCCCAGGCCATGCCCATGATGGTCTCGACTCCCTCCGACAGAAGGCAGCGCTCACGAGGCAGCTCTTACGCCGACTGGTCGCAGAGCGCGTAGGCGTTGCGCAGGGCCGCCCAGAGCTCGCCCTTCGGCCTGAACTCGTGCGCCACGTAGCCGTCGTAGCCCGCCGCCGCAATGGCCCGGCAGATGCCGGGATAGTTCAGCTCCTGCGTCTCGTCAAACTCGTTGCGCCCGGGATTGCCGGCGGTGTGGACGTGGGCAATCCAGCGCGCCGCCTTGCGGAAGTTGCGGATCACGTCACCCTCCATGATCTGGACGTGGTAGATGTCGAAGAGGATCTTCACGCGCGGACTGTTCACCAGCTCGCACAGCGTCACGGCCAGGTCGGTCCGGTCGCAGAGGTAGTGGGGGTGATCGACCTTCGAGTTGAGGATCTCGATGTTGACGTTCACGCCCGCCCGCTCGGCGTGGCGCGCGATGCGGCGCAGCCCCTGCGCGCAGGTCACCAGCCCCTCGCAGTCGGTCTCGCCGACATTGCGGTTGCCGCTCAGCGCGATGACTGACGGGATGCCGCAGCGCTTGGCGATGTCGATGGACTCCTTCAGCTCGGATTCGATCCGGTCGTGGTTGGCGGTGCGGCTCAACCCCTCGGTATGGGTGCCGTGGCCGCACATGCTGGCAATGACAAGATCATGGCGGCGGGCGGTCTCGACGATCTCCTCGAAGTCGGGGCCGCGAAACCACAGGTCCAGAGCCACGAACCCCATGCGGCGCACCTCGCGGCAGAAGTCGTCGGACGACATCGTCCCCGGTTTCAGCATGGGATAGACGACGCTCTGTTTGATGCGCATGGCAGACTCCTTCAGTAGCTGACCCCGAGTTTCACGTTCGCGCCGGGGCTGGACGCGATCTTCAGGTACTCCGGGATGATGCCGTCATCGAATGGCACCACCGGCGTGACAATCTCGTCGGCCTGGATGCGTCCGGACGTCACCAGCCGCAGGCATGCGCGGGTGATGCGGGCCTCGTCCCAGCGCGGATGGTCGCGGTTCGGATCGCTGCAGGCGCGGCTGAAGATGATGTTTGGGCGGTTCATGTGCGCCTCGGCGCCGAGATCGAGCCCGGCCGCCAGCGGGCCTGGGAATGCGCCGGCCACGACGTTGCCGCCAAAGGCCACGCCGCGCAGCGCGGCCTGCAGCGCCGGCAGCGCGCCGCTGTACTCGATGATCACGTCGACGCCCCGCCAGCCCGTCTCCTCGCGCAGCCGCGCGCCGACATCGGCGCCAACCGGGTCGAGCACCAGGTCCGCGCCGGTCTTCGCCGCCACGGCACGCCGGTTCGGCAGGGGATCGATGGCGATCACGAGCGAGGCGCCGGCCAGCTTCGCCAGCTGCACGGCCATCAGGCCAATGGCGCCCAGGCCGAAGATCGCGACCGCATCGCCGATGCGCACGCCGCCATCGCGCACCGCGGCCAGCGCGAAGGTCAGCGGATCGAGGCAGACGGCCGCCTGCCACGAGACGCCGGCCGGCAGCTTCCAGACCTCCGCCTCGCGTCGCACCGCCGTCGGGCGGAAGTGGCAGCCGTAGAGCACCCGGTCGCCGGCCTTGAGCGTCGTCACGCCCGGCCCCAACTCCTCGACGATGCCGACGTTCATGTTGCCGAGGCCGATCGGATAGGCCCAGGCCACGCCCGAGGCCACGCCCGAGGCCACGTGCATCTGCTTCGCCGCATCGAAAGCGCCCCGCCTGTTGCCATGTCCCTTGTAGAAGGACATCATCGTGCCATGCTTCTCGGCGCCGTGCGTGTTGCGGATCCGAACCTGGCCCGGCTCAAGCGTGCGCGGATCCACATACTCCCGGAGTTCGATCGTCTGGTGTGCCGTGCAGAGCAGTTCTTTCGACATGGCAGATCCTCTTGATGGTGTCTACGGTAACACGATAATCATGCGCACTGAATGGATAATCTTGTGAAAAATACGGACAATCTTACGGTTTTGTTGCCAGCATGGGTATCATGCGCCGGCTCAACCGGGCCGCGCATCTCCTGACCAACCACGCGCTGGACGTCGGCCAGGTCGCCGAGGCGGTCGGCTATGCCGATCCGCTGCACTTCTCCCGCTGCTTTCATCAATGGTTCGGACTCAGCCCCTCGGCCTACCGGCAGCGCCGGTCGGTCCCCTGACTCCGGCATGTGATCTCTCCGCCGCCGTCCTATTGAACCTTGCACAAGTGGGTGACGAATCGTGTTCGCAAGGATCAATAGATTGCCGAATCGCGAACCGCAGAAGCATGAAGCCCATCTGACCGTCGACAGGCGGCGCTCATCATCCGTCACGCTGCGGTTTTGCGCTGCCGAGCACTTCAGATGCTAGGCCGCCGCGGCGCAGCCGCGGCCGACGGTCATGAAGGCGTCGATCTTGCGCAGGATGCTGGCCTCACAGCCACAGACGCTGAGCACGTCGCACTCCGAGCCGAGGATGAAGGGGCGGCCGATGGCCTGCATGCGGTCGAGCAGCTCACAGGCCTGGTCCTCCACGGCGGACACGGGCAGCGCCGAATCGGAGTAGAAGCGCTTGGAGGGCAGGTTGCCGAAGAGCACGGTGCGCGCGGGCACGAGGGGCGCGACCTCCCACAGCGGGCGCGAGCTCCCGAGGCTGAGCAAGGCGGGGTCGAGCGTGCAGAAGCTGGCGATCATCTGGTCCGTCAGCTCGCCGCAGCAGTGGAAGAAGAGATCTGCGCCATACTCATCCAGGATGGCCTTGTAGCGCCGCAGGTTGGTCATCACCAGCCGCTCGAAGACGTCCGAGCCCGACTCGATCTGCTTGGGCGAGAGGTAGACCTTATTGGCGGCCGGCTCGGCGATGAAGATTGCCTTCGCGCCGGCCTCGAGCTGCGCCCGCAGCGAGCGCTCGATCACCAGCATCGCCAGCTCGAGCCCGCGCTCGACACCTGCCACGGCGGGTTCCTCGGCCACGGTCATGCCGGCGCCGGAGAGATAGACCGGCGTGATGGGATCTTTGAGTAGCTTGGTCATCAGCGAGAAGGGACCGATGGTCATGCCGCAGGGCAGCAGGTCGGGGGCTTGCCGGGCGACGTAGGCCACGGCGTCGACCTGCACCTGCAGCCGCGGCGCCAGCGGCCCCGTGATGGTCCGGCGCAGGGTCGCCATCTGCTCGGACGTCGGCGCCGGATCGAAATGGAAGGAGGCCACGTCGGCGGCCGGCAGGTTGAGGCCGCGCAGCAGGGTGGCCTTCTCCAGCTGCAGGTCCATCAGCGGCATGGCCAGCGGCGTGTGAAAGCGCCGGGCGGTCTTCTCCACCACCCGCCCCAGCGCCACCCCGTCGCGCAGCACCGCCGCGGGGTCCGGTTCCGCATGCAACACGACATCCGCACCGATCGGCATGCAAAGTCGATCTTCAGCCAGATTCTGATAATAATGACGATCCATGACACGTTCCTCGGCCGCCGCTACCGCAGGCGTCGAACCTAGCGTGGGTGGCGATCAAGAGCGTAGCACCCCGAACCCCTTCTGGATTGTGTGCTGAGCCGCTTGAATGGAACGTTATTGCTTCTTTTGAGCTGTATTGTCGCAGAGGTCTCTTGGGCTGTTGCATGGAGATGAACGCGGATCAACGCGGATAGGCCCATGGCAATCAACACGTTGCAGCGCAAACCCATGTGTACCCAAGGCGGGCAGTGCCGCAACCGAATGCTTCTCATAGAAGGCGCAGAGCAATACGCCTCTGCGAACTCTGTGTCTCTGCGAGAGACCTGCAAGTCAGCGTCCATCCGCGTTGATCTGCGGTTCAACTGCTCTTTCTAGGGTTAGTGCCGGAAGCTGCGCTGCCCGGTGAAGACCATGGCAATGTCGGCGGCGTTGCAGCAATCGATCACGTCCCAGTCGCGCAGCGAGCCGCCGGGCTGCACGATGGCGGTGACGCCTTCGCGAATGCCGACTTCGACGCCATCGCGGAAGGGGAAGAAGGCGTCGGAGATCATGCAGCTGCCGATCAGTCCGCCCTTTTTCGCGGCGACTTCCTCATCGATGGCCCGGCGCAGGGAGAGATCCTGCAGGTCGTTATAGGGCGTATGGTGGCGCTCCCAGGCGATCCAGTCGGCCAGCTTGCGGTAGGCCTTATCGCGTGCGATCTCGGCCACGCCGACGCGGTCTTGCTCGCCGGTGCCCACGCCGACGGTGACGCCGTCCTTGACGAAGAGCACGGAGTTGCTGGTGACGCCCGCCTCGACCAGCCAACCGAAGAGCAGGTCGTCCAGTTCGCGCGGCGTCGGCTGGCGCGCAATGGCATGGGTCTTGCCCTGGTGCACGCACTCGGCCGGCAGGAACTGCTCGGACCGCTGCGCCACGGGCAGGAAAGACCATTGCGCGATCAGGCCGCCGTCGATCAGGCTCTTGAAATCGACGACGCGCTGCGTGGCGTACTCCGCCAGGCGGGCCATGTTGCCGATCTTCATCACGCGCAGGTTCTTCTTGGCGGCGAAGATTTCCAGCACGCCTGGCGCGAACTCGGGAGCCACCACCACCTCGGCGTAGTTCTCGGCGATCAACCGGGCGGTCTCGAGATCGACCTCGCGGTTGAGGGCGATGCAGCCGCCGAAGGCTGCCACGCGGTCGGCCTTGTTGGCGCGGAAGTAGGCCTCGGCCAGCGTCTGGCCCTTGGCCACGCCGGAAGGGTTGTTATGCTTGATGATGGCGGCGCAGGGCGTCTCCATCAGGTAGCGCAGGATATTGAGGGCGCTGTCGGCGTCGGTCAGGTTGATCTTGCCCGGATGCTTGCCAAATTGCAGCAGCTCGGGGTTGGAGGCCAACTCGCGGCCGGGCTGGATCGCCGAGACATCGCCCAGGATCAGGTTGCCGTTGAGCAGCCGGTACATGGCCGCTTCCTGCCCCGGGTTCTCGCCGTAGCGCAAGCCCTGCCGTTCGTCGCCGATCACCCAGGTCACCTTCTCGTAGACCAGGGTCTGGCGGCTGGCGCCGTCGACGAAACTGATCTCCAGGCGCGGCGGAAAGTGCTCCTGCTCGATGGTGCGGTAGGCTTTCTTCAGATCGACGACGGCCATGGCCTCTTCTCCGGTTGGGATCAGGGGAAACATAGCAGGACAGCGCGAAGCGGCCAAGCCGGTTCGTGCCCTTCCGAGCACGTTGCAGGTGTCGCTTATCCCACACAAAGGCCAACAGTACCTGGGTCTTAGGATTCACCGTGCCCCTGCCCTGTAGGCGCCGACTGTTCTTTTTCTTGCATACTGCTGTTCTCAGCAGTATCATTTTGGGCATGGTGATTGAGACCCAGAAAATGACCTCGCCGCTAACCGAGAAACAGAAGCAGATCGTCGCGTACATCCGGACACGGGTGGAGCGCGACGGGATGCCGCCGACGCATGACGAGATCAAGCGGGAATTCAGACTAGGCAGCGCCTTTGGCGTTCGGCAACACCTGCGCCTAATCGCGAAAAAGGGGCATATTGAGGTGTTTCCCGGCAAGTCCAGGGGCATCCATTGTCTGCCGGTCGAGGGGAGCGAAGAACGGAGCGGCCTGCGCGATATTCCGATTGTTGGACGCATCGCCGCGGGGCAGCCGATTCTGGCTGAAGAGCATCGTGATGGGAGCCTCCTGGTTGGCGAAGGCCTCTTCCCGCAAGGGGTGTTGTTTGCTCTTCGTGTTCGCGGAACGAGTATGATAAAAGTGGGTATCCAGTCAGGGGATCTCGCCATCATCAGGCAACAGCCAAAGGTTGAGAACGACGAGATTGCGGCCGTGCTTCTTGGCAACGAAGCCACCCTGAAGCGATTCTGTCATGATCATGGCCGCGTCACCCTGAAAGCCGAAAACGATGACGAACCCGATATCCCGGTCGATGATCGCCTGGGTGTCGAGATGCGCATCCTCGGCCTGTACGTGGGGCTGATCCGGCAAGCGAGGTGATGGCAATGCAAAACGCAGTCGCAAAATCGAGATCGTTCGTATGAACGGCCCTGGACACTGGTTGCTGGATTTTGGCGTTGCCGGCAGTCATGCTGCCGTAGACGGTCTTGTGCCTGTTCAGGACTACACCAAAGCCGACCTCCAGCCTGAGGAAGTGGCGGTCATGGAAAAGGCCCAGCATTACCATGCTGACGCCGTTTTCTTTGAAGCGCCTCGCGACGGCAAGCCTCGAGTGGCGCAGGCTTTCATATATCGGTCCAATGGACCGGCAACAGACGACGCCTTTGCAAAATTGCACCAGCAACTCTGGTGTTGGGGCGGCGTCCCGCTCGTCTACCGCGTCACACACGGATTGGTTCAGCTCTTTCGTTGTGCGCACCGGCCTGATTTCGAAAAGGGCGGAAGGATCGTTTGCAAACCTTTCAAGACGCTGGAGCTCACTTCCAAAATTGCCGCTGACCCGTGGTGGGACGCTGACCGTCTCCGCAACGGAACGCTATGGGATGACCCAAGCGTGTGCAAGCAGCTTCTGTCCAGCGAACAGGCCGCGCAGAAGACACTCATCAATGCCGTCAAAGAACTGCATCAAGATCTCAACAGCCGAAACATACTTCCCAAGCCGCTTCGTCGCAAATTGCTCATTCTGTCCGTGCTGATTGCGTACTTGGAACAGCGGCAGGTGTTCGAGGATGGCTTTTTCGACCGCTTCAAATCTGGCGCAACCACATTCTTCGAGGTCCTGGCGGATGGACCATCTCTTGTGAATTTGCTCGGTCACTTGGAGCAGCGCTTCAACGGACATGTGTTTACGCTCACCGATGAGGATTGCACGACATTGCGCAGTACGGAACAGCTCGTCCGTTTTGCTCGCCTGGTGGAAGCAAAGCAGGAACCGGGCGGCCAGCTTACGCTCTGGCAACTTTATTCATTTGCCGATTTGCCCGTAGAACTCATCAGTCACATCTACCAACTTTTTGTGGAAGATGCGGCGGTGGCAGTTTACACCCCGCATTTTGTCGTACGCCTCATGCTTGGCGAGGTTTTGAGTTGGGAACGGCTGGATCGATTGGAGAAAAACGACGAAGTTATCCTGGACCCAGCCTGCGGCTCCGGGATATTCCTCGTCGAAGCCTACAAGCGGCTCGTGCTCCACTGGCGTTTCCGCAACAACTGGAAACCCCCGAACCAGACAGACCTGAAGCGGCTGCTCACAAAACGGCTGCGTGGCGTCGACAAAGAAGAGGGCGCTGTTGAACTTTCCTCGTTCAGCCTGTGCCTTGCGCTCTGCGAGGCGCTTGAACCGGAAGAGATACGCGCCAGCGTAAAGCTCTTTCCGCCCTTGAAGGAAAAGACGATTCACACAGGCTGTTTTTTTGAGGCCATCGAACGGAATACGCTAAAAGAGCGCGTCGGCGTCGTTGTCGGGAATCCACCGTTTGCCTCCAAGCTCTCGACAGACGGCGCGCAACGAGTTTACGAGCAGTACCAACGGCAACATGGAACACTGCCCGACAAACAGATCGCCTATCTCTTCCTCCACGAATCCATGAAGATGCTGACTCCCGGCGGCGTGCTCTCCATGCTCCAGCAATATAACTTCCTGTACAATCAGCAGTCGCTCGGTTTCCGACAGCGGTTTATCGCAAGATGGGACGTTCGCGAGATTCTCGATTTCATTTCCGTGCGCGGACTCTTCCAGAAGGGTGGCGCCGACACCAAGGTTGTTGTCGTCGTCGCCGAGGCCCAGGAACCGCCGCCGGATCGACAGATATTGCACGCCACTTTTCGTCGGAGTGGCCGCGCAGACGCGGAGCAGGGCTTCGACATCGATTACTACGACATGCACTGGCTACCGCGGAAACTGATACTCGATAATGACAGGGTTTGGCGGACTGACTTGCTTGGCGGCGGGCGGGTGCTTGGGTTCGTAGATCGGCTGAGAAGATTTAGGACTTTGGGACAGTATGCATCCGAACAGGGATGGGACTATGGGGAGGGCTTTATCGAAGGTTCACGAGGTGTGTCACGTCCGGCTGCGCATATCATAGGAAAGAAGTTGCTGCCCTCGGAAGCCATCGGCGAGACCGGTATTGACGCCTCCGCAATCACGACAGCACCGGAGAAACCCATTGAAGGACCTCGCTCGGAAAAGCGGTTCACCCCCCCGATGCTGCTTGTCCGCGAACACATGGACATATTCCATGGTCTTTGGGCCACTCACTACTTGACCTATAAGAACCAAATTGTTGGTTTTTGCGGGAAAGCTCGCGATACAAAGTGCCTTGCAGAACTTGATGGGTTCCTTGACAGAGAAGCAAACGCCCTAAGAGCATATGTAGCGGCCACAAGCGTGAAATTATTCACCCAGCATGCGACCACGCTTTCCAGTGTCGATATTATGCAACTCCCATACCCGTCGGCGGACAAACTTCCCCTCAGCCTCCACGAACGTATCTTGGTTGCCGACATCATAAGTTACTACCGCGATCTCATCCGCCTCGGCGAGAGTTCCACTGCCATGAAGAATCCCGGCACTCCTGCCTTGCACGCATTCAATGACGTTTTCACCTCCCGAATTAGCGGCGTGTATACGAAGAACAGACTGCACGCTTTGGAATCACACACCTGGCAAGGTGTGGTCTGCCAGCCGTACGTCTTTGGCAAGGGAAAGGTCGACTGGGCCGGTGCGGATGAATTGGAAGGAAAACTTGATTCTCTGCTGCGGGAAAAGCGTGGCGGCGGCCTCAATGTCACGCGCATCGCCCGGTTGTACGATGGTGCCTGCATGTATCTGCTCAAGCCTGACCGACTGCGTTACTGGCTGCGCTCCGTTGCCCTTCGGGATGCGGATGAAACATTAGCGGACCTGGCCGAACAGGGATTCTGAGAGCGCAGTCCTATGCTTGCAGAACATCCCAATGTCGTTTATTCAGGCAGACTGAGTCAGGATATACACCTGCCTGGTACGGTAAAACTTGAACTTGTGGGTTTCATCGCCGAGGAACTCCCCAAGTGGCGCGACCATCCTGACCGGCCAATCGCGAACGCAGAAACAATCCTGACCGAGCATCTTTGCGACTACCTTAACGGCGCAGCCTACTCCTCGCCCGTCTGGAGCCATATTCAGTTCCGAACCGAAACCCACGATGAAACTTGCAGTCGAAGAAAGATCGATGTCGCGATCAAACCGCGCGCCGGCGCACTCATCGTCGAAGGGCGGCGATACAGCCAGTTCGATGCGCTCTTCCCGATCGAATGCAAGCGCCTCCCGACACCGAAAGGACCGGACCGAGACGAGCGCGAGTATGTCATTACCGATCCCGGCACAACGGGCGGCGTTCAGAGATTCAAGTTTGGCCACCACGGAGCCGCTCACACTTTCGCCGCGATGATTGCGTATGTGCAGGAGGACTCCTGTTCTTACTGGTTGGGTCAGATCAACTCCTAGATTCAGGATCTGGCGGCAAGAGCCAGTTCGGATTGGACCCAAGCTGATAGCCTCAAAATGAAGAGCGAAGATACCGCTACCGGTGTCTGTATTCTTTATTCCCGACACAGCAGAGAATGCGGGCTCGGCGATTGTGAATTACATCACATTTGGGTCAGGATGAATTGAGCGTAGGATACGACCGGGCATCAAGGCAGGCCATGGACACACACGCCACGCTCGACCAGCACGCTTCTCCCGCAGCGAAGATCGTCTTGTTCCGCTCGCTGTTTCGCGGCCGGGAAGATGTCTATCCCCGCCGTTTCGAGAGCCGGAAGACCGGTAAATCGGGGTACAGTCCGGCCTGCTCCAACGAGTGGGTTAGGGACGTTTGCGACAAACGCACGGTCAAGTGCGCGGAATGCCCCAACCGCCAGTTTCTTCCCGTGACCGACGAGACCGTTCATCGCCATCTTTCCGGTCAGGACGAAACTGGGCGCGAGTTTGTCATGGGCGTCTATCCCATGCTGTTGGATGAGACATGCCACTTCCTGGCCGCCGATTTCGACAAGGAGAACTGGCGCGCAGACGTGAGCGCCGTTCTGGAAACCTGCCATCAACTGGAACTCCCGGCCGCACTGGAGCGCTCCCGCTCCGGCAACGGCGGCCATCTGTGGCTGTTCTTCGAAGAGGCCATCCCCGCCGTGCTGGCCCGAAAGCTGGGCGCCCACATCCTGACCGTGACGATGGAACGTCGTCCGGATATCGGCCTGGACTCCTATGATCGTTTCTTCCCCAATCAGGACACCTTGCCCAATGGCGGCTTTGGCAACCTGATCGCCTTGCCACTGCAAAAAGGTCCACGAGCCAACGGCAACAGCGTTTTCCTGGATGAACGGGGCGAACCCTGCCCAGACCCGTGGGCGTTCCTGTCGCGCGTTCAAAGAATCAGCCGGTCCGTTGTCGAACGGATCGTCCGCCACGCCGAACAGGCGGACCAGATTGTCGGCGTCCGGCTTGCATTGGCCGATGATGAGGAGGACGATCAGCCGTGGACCGCGCCACCATCGCGGCGGCGGAAGGAGGAACCGATTGCCGATCCGCTCCCGAAGACCCTCGACCTGACCCTGGGCAACGAGATCTACATTCCGAAGGAGGCACTGCCGCCCGCGCTTCGCAATCGGCTGCTCCGGTTGGCGGCCTTCCAGAATCCTGAATTCTACAAGGCGCAAGCCATGCGGTTGCCAACCCGCGGCATGCCGCGGGTCATCGCCTGCGCCGAAGACCACCCCTGCCATGTCGGCCTGCCACGCGGCTGTCTCGGTGAGTTGCAGGGCATGCTGTCCGAACTGGGGGTCAAGCCCCGCATCCAGGACGAACGTTGCCCCGGCACGCCGCTGAACGTTTCGTTTCTCGGCACGTTGCGCCCGGAGCAGAGGCCCGCCGCGGAAGCGCTGGCCGCACATGACATCGGCGTGCTGGCGGCCACGACGGCCTTCGGCAAAACCGTGATCGCCGCATGGCTCATCGCTCAGCGCGGCGTCAATACGCTGATCCTCGTCAATCGACGACAGTTGATGGAGCAGTGGGTGGAGCGCTTGTCGGTTTTTCTGGGCCTGCCCGCCAAATCCATTGGCCGCATCGGCGGCGGGAAGAGGAAGCCCACCGGCGCCATCGACGTGGCGCTGATGCAAAGCCTGGTGCGCAACGGCGAGGTGGATGACTGTGTCGGCGTGTATGGCCATCTCGTCGTGGACGAGTGTCACCACCTGTCCGCCCCTGGCTTCGAGCAACTGGCCCGGCGGGCCAAGGCGAAATACGTCACGGGTCTGTCGGCCACCGTGACGCGGAAAGACGGCCATCACCCGGTCATTTTCATGCAATGCGGTCCGATCCGCTATCGCGTCGATGCCAGACAGCAGGCGGCAAACCGGCCCTTCATGCACACGGTGTTTGTCCGGCCCACCTCGTTTCAGCCGCCAGCAGCTGCGAACTCGGACGTGCGCATCCAGTTCCACGCGCTCTATGGCGCGCTGCTTGACGACGAAGACCGCAATCGGATGATCTGCGACGACATTCTGGAGGTTGTCCGGGAAGGTCGTTCGCCCCTGGTGCTGACGGAACGAACCGAGCACCTTCAGACGTTGGCTGGTTTGCTGGCGCCCGCTGCCCGACATCTCATCGTCCTTCAGGGTGGCATGAGCAGACGAGATCTCGGGGCCGCACGTGCCCGGTTGGACAACATCCCCGAAAACGAAACACGCATCCTGCTGGCTACCGGCGCCTGCATTGGCGAGGGGTACGACGACGCCCGGCTGGACACCCTGTTCCTGACGCTGCCCGTATCCTGGCATGGAACCATCGCGCAATATGCAGGCCGCTTGCACCGGTTGCACGATGGCAAGCGGGAGGTCCGCATCTACGACTACGCCGACCTCGGCGCGCCCATGCTGTCACGGATGTTTGACCGGCGTTGCAGAGGATACGAGGCAATCGGTTACTCGATCCAACTGCCGGCCAGCGCTGTTCCGGGATGGCCGCCCGAAGTGCCCCTGCCGGTTTCACCCGAGTGGAAAAGAGACTATGCCGCCAGCGTGCAGCGCTTGATCCGCGACGGCGTGGATGCGCCGCTGGGCAATCTGTTTGCCCATGCCGCGCGCACGTTCGAGCGCGATGCGCAAGGCGCGGACCGCGCCCGCAGCGCCACCGAGGCGTTTTTGTACCGCCGGCTGGAGACTCTGCCCGAGACGCGCGGACATTTCTGCCTCAATGCCGACTTGCCGATTCCCTTCGACCAACGAGGACAGATGGAAGTGGATTTGCTGGCCGCAGAAACGCGTGTGGCCATCGAACTGGACGGACCGCAACATCTGTCCGATCCCGACGCCTACCGCCGCGACCGGCAGAAGGATGCCCTGCTACAGGAGAACGGCTACTTTGTGCTGCGGTTCCTGGCGGAAGATGTCGGCAAGCGACTTGCTTCTGTTCTCGACACGATTTTGCGTACACTGGCGCACCGACGGAGAAACTCGGAACCGGGCCGAGACCCTCAACGCCAGCGTTGACCTGCCCTTCCCCTCTTCCGCCTTCTTTCCGGCACTGTGGACGCTTGACAAAAGCGGCGCCTAGGCCTATTTTAATGTCGACATCATTTTGGATGGCGAGGGCATTTTCGGAAGCCGGGGAGGATGGCATGACGCTCTGCGATGTCGCGGAACGGGCGGGGGTCGCGCTGAACACGGCGCGTCGGGCGCTGCATGGCGTCCCCTCGGTGCGTCCCTACATCCGTGAACGCGTGCAGCAGGCCGCCCGGGAACTGGACTATCATCCCAACCTGCTGGCCCGGGCGCTCAAGGAGAGCGCGCTGCGCGTGGTGCCGATCTCGGTGATCGATCTGGACCAGATCTACTTCGGCAGCCTGGCCGGACACCTGTCGCACTGCCTGGTGAATGCAGGCATGGAACCGGCGCTCTGTTTCAACTCCGAGCATCTGTTGCGCATGAGCCGTTCGCTCTCGACGAGCGCCAGCATCCTGGCGGCGGGCTTCGATGTCACGGTGATCCAGGCGCTGGCCCAGCGGCAGAAGGTGGTCACCGTCGACTCCCGGCTGAACCCCATGCCGTTCGTCGGCAACGTCGAGGTGGACTTTCCCGGCGTCTATCGCCAGGCCGTGCAGCAGCTGCTGGCCACGGGGCGCCGGCGCATCGCGTTCTGCTCGGAGTTCTACCTGCGCGCCTCGGCCCACGGCTGGTTCGATCCCAAGTTCGACACGGTGCTGGCGACGCTGCACGAAGCGGGCGTCAAGCCGGTGATGCCGCCACGAGCGACCGCCTTCTCGACACCGGCCACGTTCGGCGCCTGGCTCGACGAACGCCCCGAGTCTGGCATCGACGCGCTCTTCTGCCAGAACGACATGACAGCCGTCCGAGCGGTGGGCGAACTGGCGGCGCGTGGCTTGCGCACGCCCGACGATCTGCTGGTCATCGGCTGCGACAACAACCAGGTCGTGCCCGGCATGTGGTCGATCGACGTGGACACCGCGGCCATGGCCAAGGATGCCGTCGACCTGCTCCAGCTGCTGCTGAGTGGCGAAACCCACGTGGCGCCGCGGCTGCACAAGCCGCGGCTGGTCGATGACCGCGGCGCGCCGATCGGCAAACGCCCCACTCGCACACACAGGCCCGCGCCGGACCGGAAGGGACACCGATGACCCGCATCTCGCGCCTCGTTCTTGGAGTGCTGACCCTGGCCGCCTGGACCCTGCCGGCCGCCGCCGCGCCCGCGGATGGCGCCATCCCGCAGAAGTCCGCCTCCTGGACCTGGTGCGGCTGGGGCGGCGGCGGCTTCTTCTGGAGCTGCGCCTTCGATCCGGTCAACAGCAACGTGATCTACCTCGGCGGCGACGTCGCCGGACTCTATAAGACCGAGGATCAGGGGCGGCACTGGCACTTCATCAACCATGGCCTCCCGGAGTACGGCGTCTTCTCCATGGCCGTTGCCAGAAACCGTCCGGAAACCATCTACGCCATGACGGGCGACGGCATCGCCAAGAGCGTCAACGGCGGCGCGGCGTGGCAGCCGCTGGCGGCCACGCGCAAGGGGGCGCTCAACCTTTCCGTCAACCGGCCGGGCAGCGTGCGCGCGCTCGCGATCGATCCGCGCGACAGCGAAACCGTCTATGCCGGCAGCGGATCGGGCGTGCTGTGCAAGAGCCGCGACGGCGGCCAGACCTGGACCACGCTCGACTACCTGCGCGCGCTGGATCTCGAACCGAAGCCGGCGGTCGCACCGCTGCCGCCCGCGCCGTCCGGCACCAGTTTTCTCTGGATGACGTTCGCTTGCGCCGCGGACGACTGGAACCACCATGGCCGCGTCGAGAAATTCCTGAGCGCCGCGGGCGAAGACTGGTCCGCGTACAGCCAACTCAGCGCCTCATTCTTCATGCCCGCCGACGCATCGTTCTCGTTCGTGGCGCAATTGGTGGTACAGAGCGGCCCGAACTGGCTCTGGCAGCAGAGCCCCAGCGTGGCGGGCAAGCCGGGGGAGTGGAACGCGGTGACCTTCGACCTGTCGGGCGTGAAGAACCTGCAAGCCGTCCACATCGTCTACCTGGTGGTCCGCGCGCCCGGCGCCGCCTTCCGCGGCGACCTCGGCCTGGACGCGGTCACGCTGCACCCCGCCGCCGCGGACGGCAAGCTGCGCCTGCTGGGCGACTGGAAGAAGCCGGGCAGCCTCGATGGCTGGAAGGCCGGCAGCCACACCGCGGACGCGCCGTTCATTTCCGCGATCCGCAACTCGGCTGATGCCGGACCGAATATGAAGGCACCGATCGGCGGCGTGGCCGTGGCCGAATCCGATCCGCAGCTCATCTTCGTGGCGCATCGCACGCTCGGCCTCTTCCGCAGCGCCGATGCCGGCGCCACCTGGCGCCGGGTGTGGCAGCAGGGCGCGGCCTCGTCCGTGGCCGTGTTCCCCGGCAACGCCAGGATCGTGTATGGCGCGTTCGACAAGCATGGCGTCTGGAAGTCGGTCGATGGCGGCCTGACCTGGGCGCCGACCGGCGCGGGCATCACAAACGCCTGCAGCATCCGCGAAGTGGCGGTCGATCCGCGCAACCCGGAGGTTGTGCACGCCATCGGCAACATCGGCTGGGGCGGCAGTTATTACCATTCGCGCGACGGCGGCGCGACGTGGCAGTGCGTGCGAACCTTTGCGCGCGACCTGGCGGCCAATCCCACGCAGCCTGACGAAACCGGCAGTGGCGCGTACAAGAAGGAAATCGGCGGGATGAGCAGCATGAGCAACCTGGCGCTCAGTCCGGCCGACCCCGACACGCTCTTCATCGCCGCCAACTGGAGCAACTTCCTCAGCGCTGACGGCGGCAAGACCTGGCAGGAGCGCGACCGCGGCGCGGACATTTCCTGCGTGCACGACATCCAGTTCTGCGGCACCAACACCTACGCGGCGGCCATGGACGAGGGGCTGTTCGTCAGCAGCGACAACGGCGCCCTGTGGCGGCAGCTCACCCCGCGCAAGTACACGCCCGGCATCAGCGGCCATCAGTGGCGGGTGCGCGTCGCGTCCGTGGGCGGCACGGAGCGCATTGTCTCCACGGTCTCGCCCTGGGCTGCCAGCTAGGTGTATCCCAACGCCGTGATGCGCAGCGAGGACGGCGGAAAGACCTTTGCCAAGATCGGGACCGGCCTGCCGGCCTACCTGCCCAACATCAACTGCATGTGGGGCCAGGGCATTGCCCGCGCGCTGGCCGCCGACCCGGCCGACCCGAACGTGCTCTATCTGGGCATCGATGGCGACGCCGAGCCAGCCCAGGGCCGCATGGGCGGCGGCATCTTCAAGTCCGTGGACGGCGGCGCCACCTGGAACCAGTTGCCGCACCAGCCGGCCAGCCGAAAGATGTTCTACGGCCTGGTCGTTGACCCCACCGATTCCAAGCGCCTCTATTGGGCGACCTGCGGCAGCGGCTTGTTTCGCAGCGAGGACGGCGGTGAATCGTGGACCAACGTAATGAAGTACGGCTGGCTGTTCAACGTGTACGTCTCGGCCTCCGGCGCGGTCTATGCAGGCGACAAGAACCTGTCGCGCAGCACCGACCATGGCCGGACCTGGAAGCAGATCTCGAACTTCAAGATGGACGGCGTGCTGGTGGGCATCGAAACCGACCCGGCCGACGAAAAGCGCATCTGGATCTCGCTGACCACGTGGGACGGCAGCAGCAACGGCGGCATCTTTCGCACCACCGATGGCGGCGCAACCTGGCAGGAGATCACCGGCGACATCGGCTACCGCAAGCCGATGATTCTGCGGTACAACCCCCAGACCAGGGAGTTGTGGGCGGGCGGCGTGGGATTGCACAAACTGGCGCAGTAGGAACCTGGCGAAAAACCCACGCGGCGACAGAGCGCCGCGGCTATAGCAGAGAACGTCGGTTGTTGAGTTGTGAGATGTGGCGCATTTGCGTCGCATCTCTGGATCTGGATAGGCAGGGCGCGTTCCCGAACGCGCCGCGGACGCCTCGGGGAGGCGTCACTACCAGTCGGGTTGCGGGAGCAACCCGCCGTGGGTCGGGTGTCTGAGCATCAAGTGGATTGGTAACAGGAAAACGGAGGAAATCATGAACGCGTGGACACGGATGCGCATTGTAGTGCTTACCATCGGATGCCTGGCGCTGGGACGGGTTTTGCCGATTCAAGCTGGCACGATCCAATGGGACGGTGGCCCCGTTGGCACGGGCACGGGCACCAGTTGGAATGCCGCCGTCAACTGGGCGGGCGATGTGAAGCCCGGCAGCGCCGACACCGTCGAATTCAACGGCCTCAACACGATGCCATCCGCGGGGTTGGCAGAGGGGAAGGTCATTTCGCTGGATGCCCCGCAGACTGTTTATCAGATTCGGCTGCCCTCTTATGATCAGCAGATGCCGAACTTCACAATCGGCAACGCAGCCGATGTTGCCGCCGGCAACGCCCTGACCCTCACACTCGTCACGCGCCAGGACCACATGGGTAACACGCTGACCATTGGGGCGAATGTTGTTCTCGCAGCTAACAGCATCTGGAACATTGATCCAGGCTATAACGGCGGTATTGCCGTAAGCGGCGTTATCAGTGGCTTGGGCATGAGTTTGACCAAGACCAATACTGGTACGCTCTGGTTGTACGGCACAAACACATACTCCGGCACCACAACGATTTCGCAGGGAACCCTGCAATTGGGCGATGGCAGCACCCGGAACGGTTCTATCGCGGGCGACATCGTCAACAACTCCGCGCTGTTGATCAACAACCCGTTTGCCCTGGCCAGCGGCAACATCAGCGGCGCCGGTTCCATCACCAAGAGCGGCTCGGGGACCCTGCTCATCGGGAGCGCCACGAGTCCGATGGGAGTGGGAGCTTTCGCGATCAACGGCGGCGGACTCGGCACGACGCTCTCCGGACTCGTGCTGAGTAACAGCAGCTATGCCTGGAACGGCGACTTCAGCTACAACGGCCCCCAGGGCATCGACTTCGGCGGCACGGGAACCGTGGTCTTGAGCGCCAGCCGCGCGGTGACCGTCAACGCCAGCACGCTCTCCGTGAGTCGCGTGATCACCGGCAGCGGCTACAGCCTGACCAAGAACGGCGTCGGAACGCTTCAGTTGCGCGGCACAAACAACTACTCCGGTGGAACTGTCGTTAACGATGGCGTGCTCGCGCTCACCGACGCGGGCCGGGCCGGCACGGCAAGCCTGACCGTCGTCTTCCCGGGCGCGGTTGTTCTGGACAACACGGCATCCAACTCCGACCATCTGGCCGACGCGGCGCCTGTCAATTTGCGCGGCCAACTGACTCTGATCGGCAACGGATCCGGCGCCTCCACCGAGAACGCGGGCGCCCTGACCAACGGCGCGGCGCCCGGCACGATCACCGTGCTTCCCGGATCCGGTCAGTCGGCCCTGCTGACCTTTGCCTCGCTGGGCGCGCGTAGCACTGGCGCCAGCGGGCTCTGCCGTGGCACGGGGTTAGGCTCTGCGCTGGGTGCAAACACCGCGAACATCAAGTTCTCCAGCGCGCCCACTGTGACAGCGTTTGGCTCGCTCGCGGCCCTCGATGGTAGCGGCACGCTGGTTACGCCAAACGCCGCCATTTTGCGCGGCATCGTGGCTGACAACAGCGCAACGGGTTCGGGCATCGGCTTCGCCACCTATGACAGCGTCGGCAACGGCGTGCGCCTTCTCGATCCCGGTGCCGAGCAGTCAACGACTTACGCGGCCGGGAACGCGAATGTCCGCCTCAACCTCAGCGGCAACATGGCCATCACCGGCGGCGCCGGCAACACGCTGCAGATCGACAACGTCAGCGGCACGGCGTACGCCGTCACCAACAGCGGCTCGGCGCTGGCACCTCATAACGGTTTACTCTTCACCGGCACCAATGCGATCACGCTGACCGGCGGCACGATGAACGTCAACTCCGGTGGTAATAGCGAAGCGATCATCCTGCCCCTGAACACGGCCGGCGTGACGGTCAACACGGCCATCACCGGCACGAACGTCACGATTGGCGGCAATGGCAACATCACGCTGGGCGCGACGGTCAACGCTGCCGCCCTCGGCGCGGGGAATGTGCGGATCAACAATGCCGCCACAACCTTGCTGGCGTCAGCGGAGACGGGAGCATTGATCATCAATAATGGCACGTTGAAGCTGACGACGGGCGGATCCCTCTATGCGGCGACGGTGAACACGGGGAACAACGGGACTGTCGACCTGTCAATCTATAAGCCGGGCATTCTCGATCTAAACGGCATTTCAGCCTCGGATAATGGATTCCAAGGGTCGGGCATGATCACCAACAGCGCTGCCGGACTGGCGACGCTGACATCCGACTGGGAACCCTTGGGCGGCAACTACAATAGTTTCACACCGAACTTTTCCGGCAGCATCGGCGGCAACGTAAAACTCGTGATCACCGGCGGAGGATACTACGACCGCAACTACGTTCAGGAGTTGAGCGGCTCGAATAGTTTCACCGGCGGCGTGCAATTGAATGCGGCGCCCGGCCTCTTCCCCATGAGTCCTACGGCGTTGGGGATCGGTGGCACGCTGACGATCGCCAGTGGCGCCTATCTCTTCGGCAACGGCCAAACCCTGACGACGACCAATCCGCAAACGTGGTCCGGGCCATGGTCGTTCGATTATATCTACGACACTACCCATCTGACCACCCTCGGCACCCTCGGCAACCTGACCTTCGGCCCCGGCGCCATCACCATGACGGCCAACGGCGGCATCACCGTCAATGCCAACACGCTTGCGTTTGGCGGCGGCGTGGGCGAAAGCGGCGGATCGTGCTCCTTCACGAAGGCCGGAGCGGGCACGCTGGTGTTCAACGGTTCGAATACATACAGCGGCGCCACGACGGTGAACGTCGGCGTCCTGACCGTCGGTTCGGGCGGCTACCTGAGCGCCACAACCGCGCCGCTCGCGGTCAACAACCCCAACACGGGGCCCACGACTGCGGTCACGCTGAACCTGAGCTCGACCCAGACTGTCGGTTCTCTGAGCGGCACGATTACCACACCTGCGAGTAACAACACCGCCGTCATCAGCCTCAACGGCCTTGCCGCCAATCTCACCGTCAACCAGACCAATGACGCGACATTCGCCGGCACGTTCACCGGCGCCGGCAGTTTCTGCATGGGCAGCAGCAGCACGAGCAACCTGACGCTCAACGGCTCCAACAGCCTGACGGGAGTCACCTTGGTCAACGCCGGCGGCCTGCGCGTGAATGGCTATCTGGGTTCCGCCAATGTGTCCGTGGCGGCAGGTGGCACGCTGGGCGGCACGGGCTTCCTCGCTGGTGCGACCACCGTCAATGGCACGCTGGCGCCGGGCAGCAGCAATGCCACACTCACCGTGCGCAACAACGTCACAATCGCGAACGGCGGGAAATTGTCGATCACCTTTGATGCCGCCGGCCATCATGGGCAGTTGGCGGTCACCGGCGCGCTCGACCTCTCCTCTGTGAGCGACACGTTGCAGTTGTCTGTGCCTGCGGGTCTAAAGAAGACCGGCAGCTATACCTTGGCCACCGTCACCAATGGCATCACCGGCGTGTTCGACACCGTCACTGGCCTGCCAGGCGGCGGGGTCATCACCTACAAGGCCACGACGATCAGTCTGTTCTTCCCGGGAGGAACGACCATTTTCGTGCAGTGATGCCCGGGTGTTGTACGTTGTCATGCGTGGCGGCGAACGTTGTGAAATGGACGCTCGCCGTCTTGCATGCATAAGAGGATCCATATGTTGAGCCTCGGCAAGAAGAGCTGTCTGCTGAGCCTGTTCGCGCTGGCTTCGGTCGCATGGGGCGAGGAACAGACCGCGGTCGGCTCCACGCGCGTTGCGCGCTGGCGGGATGACCGCACGGCGGCGTTTGAGCTGATGTTCGACGACAGTTGCCCGAGCCACTGGCAGATCGCGATCCCCGAACTGGTCAAGCGCGGCCTGATGGGCACGTTCTACCTGAATCCCGGCAAGGCCGAGTTCACCAAGTTTCGCGGCGGCTGGGAGACGAACTACTGGAAGCAAGGCATGGTCTATGCCGACCACACCATGACCCACCGCGGCGTGCACAGCCTGGCCGAGGCCGAAAAGGAGATCGGCGATTGCGCGGCCCTTATCCGCTCGATGGTGCCGGGCAACGCGACGAAGCTGCTCTCCTACGGCCAGCCCGGCGTCGGCCCGCACGACTGGACCATCACGGGCGCCGAACTCGGCAGCCTCTTGAAGGAGCATCACCTGATCAGCCGGCCCGACCTGGGCGGCCACATGGCGGTCTACCACCTGAAGACCGCCGCCGAGATGCTGACGCTGGCCGACAAGGCCATCGCCAACAAGAGCGCCGAGTTCATCGTCATCCACGGCATTGAGCGCATCGTGCCGGACTGGAAGTACCAGGACTTCTGGGCGCTCAAGCAGGCGGTCTTCTTCCCCTTCCTGGACGGCATCAGGGAACGGCGCGACCGGGGCGACCTGTGGGTCACGGACCCCATCTCGGCGCTCCAGTATGCGAAGGAGCGCGACGCCGCGACGGTCAGCGTGCTGGAGGCGGGCGCGGCGCGCATCCGCATCGCGCTCGCCTGCACGGCCGACCCGCAGTTCTACGACCGGCCCTTGACGCTCGTGACGCGTGTTCCAGCCGACTGGAAACGAGGCGTCGTGACGCAAGGCACGAACACGACAAGCGCTGCGGTTGAAAACGGAGCCTTGCGCTACGACGCGCTCCCCGGTGACGTTTTGATCAGTTGTGAAACCTTGGGAACGCCGGTCTCCAGACCGGCAGGGGGAAGCGATCGGCACGCGAAAGGTGGCTGACCGTTGGCCCCATCGGATTGGATGGCATACGCCCGCACGCGCAGGAGACCGCCGGCGATCAGCCCCTCGCACGCCACTGGCTTTCGGGTATAATAATGCGAGTGGGGCGTTGCGGCGGAGCACGTCGGGTTTTATAGACTCGCAAAGCAGGCACGATGGGCAGGGTTCTTCAGTTTTGGACAAAGAGCGATCCATAGGAGCACAGACATGCGCAATACGAGATTGGTTCTGATGGGGTTGGCGGGTGTGCTGGCGACGACGTGGAGCTCGGCTGCCGGCCCGTTTGACGCCTGGGCGTGCCGCGCCAAGGTCACGTTCGCCGGCTATAGCCGCTCCGAGACGCTGACCAACGTGCCCATGCTGGTCGTGCTCGGACCGAGCGTTGTCACGGCTTTCGACTACGGCCAGTTCCTGTCCGGGTCGAACGCTGATCTGCGCTTCACAGACTCCACCGGGGCCACGGAACTCAATTACGAAATCGAGAAGTGGGATCCCACAGGAAACTCCTACGTTTGGGTGCAGGTGCCGCAGTTAGCGAGCACAACCACGTACGTGCAGGCCTACTGGGGCATGGCTGGCCAGAGCACGCCGGCCTACACAACCAGCGGCGCCACGTGGACCAATGGCTACGTCGCCGTCTGGCACATGAACGCCGTCACTTGCCCAGAGTCGACCACCAACCACTGGCCGGCCACCGCCTCGAACGTCACGATGACCAACGGCCAGGCCGGCAGTGCGCTGGCCTTTAACGGCACCAGTTCGAGCGTGCTGTTGACCAATGTATTCGGAGCCGCGGGCGGCCGCTTCACGGCCGAGATCCTGGCGCGCACCACCAACAACGCCAACTCCGCCGATGTGCGCCTGTTCGACTCCTGGGCGCCGGGATGCCGCCTGATCTTCAGCTGGAACATCGGCTCCATTGGCAAATGCGCCTACTACTCGCAGGCCAACTACTACCCCGGCGCTGGCGCCGGGTCGGCGCTGACCAACGGCAACTGGCAATATGTCGCCTACGTGCTCGATCAGCCATCCAACACCGGCCGCGTCTACCAGGCTGGCGCGCAGGTCGGCAGCGGCACCTTCGCCACCACCAACTTCGGCCTGGCAGCCAGCGCCACCAACTACCTCGGTCGCAGCACAACCTCGGCCGCAAACTGGTTCCCCGGTGCCATGGATGAGTTCCGCATTTCAACGGTGCCGCGCTCCACCAACTGGCTCTGGGCCTGCTGGATGAACATGGCGTCCAATGCCGCCTTCGATACAAGCGCCACGTTTGCATCCACCCCGGTGGTCGTCAGCCAGGCCGCCTCGAACATCTGGGACACCTGGGCCAACATGAACGCCTCGCTGACCTCCACCGGCCTCTCAACCACGGCCGTCTTTCTCTACTGGGACGTCAGCGACGGCAACACCAATGCCGCGAACTGGGCGCATACCAATGCTTTTGGCACGGTCGCAGGGACCTGCCCGATCGCCCTCAGCACCAACATCACCGGCCTGACTGCCAGCACGTCCTATGCCTACCGTTACTTTGCCACCAATGCTGACGGCAGTATCTACTGGTCCGCTCCGCAGACCTTCACAACCCTCCCGCCTGTCACGGCGCCGACAGTCAACGCCGCCGCCGGCGCCCTGATCACGCCCTTCTTCACGGCCACGCTGCGCGGCCAGGTGACCGCCGGCAGCCCGATACCTGCCGTCTACGTCTGTTGGGGGACGGCCAATGGGGGCACCTCCAATACGAGTACCTGGCAGCATGTGGACAGCGTGGGGACGCTCATGGGTAGTTTTGGCGATCCCGTGAGCGGTCTGACCTCGAACACGACTTACTTCTACGCCTGCTTCGCCACCAACGCCATGGGCTTTGGCTGGTCGACCGCCTCCTCCTTTGTGGACGGCACCAATGTCACCTGGACCGGCGGCACGGGTGGAACCGGCACGAGTTGGAACATGGGTGCGAACTGGAGCAGCGCCAGCGTGCCAGGACCCAATGATACGGTGCTCTTCGGCAGCAGCGGCTTGACGAACAGCAAGACCATCGCGCTTGATGCCAGCCAGACCGTCTACTGTGTCACCATTGCCACGGTCACTAATTTCACCATCGGTGCGGCCAGCGACACGAACGGTGTGCTGAATACGCTCACGCTCACGGCGCTCAACCGGCAGCGCGTCACCACCAACAACACCGAAGGTGTTCACATCTTGGGCGCGCCGGTCATCGTCGCCCCCGACGCCAGCGGCAACAGCACGTGGATGATCGACGGCGGCAACTACCTGCGGTTCAACCAGAACTTGAGCGCGACCACCAGCACCGTGACCATGGTCAAGGCCGGCGCTGGGCAGTTGAACATGAACTACGCCACGCCCTCGCTCGGCGGCACGTGGCGCATCATCGCGGGCTCAGTTACGGAGAGTGCGCAAAACGCATTCAAGGCCGGCACGGTGTACGTCGGCGGTACGACCAGCACCGCCTCCTTCGCCCAATCGGGCAAGAACTACATCACGGGCAACATGAACGTCGTGGTGCAGACCAACGGCACGTTCAACGGAGGAGATATCGACAACAGCCGCGTGTACAGCGTTATGGTTCAGACGGGCGGTGTCGCTACGGTGACCGGTTTCTTCTACTGTTACGAGGCCTCCTTGGCCGGTGGCCGTATCAACGGCGGACAGTTCTATGGCGGCGGGTACAATCAGGCACTCCGGAGTTATGCGGCCGATCGAACAGCGATATTTGGCGCGACTTTTGGATTGACGTACTATGATGCCTATGTGAGCGCTGAGAGGGGCACGGCTGGCATCGATCTCGACATCGCTGGTTCGCTCGCTGGCGCCGCGACCCTTGTGCATCGGCAGGGCGCTGGCATCATTTCGTTCGATAAGGGGTCCAGTTGTAACGTTTACAATGGCAATACCACAAGCATCGGATTCGTCAACGAGGGTGGCACCTCGCTTTTCAATAACCCCAGTGGGTCGGGTTGCGGTTACAATCCGATGCAGGTAAATGTCGGCACAACGATTGGCGGCACAGGCT
>Ga0316226_1000738_pt1 | contig 40554 bp, 36 predicted proteins | sample TBH18017metaG_FD_206009 | JGI IMG/M metagenome (GOLD analysis project Ga0316226, IMG submission 206009) | Freshwater microbial communities from Trout Bog Lake, Wisconsin, USA - TBH18017 | ecosystem: Environmental > Aquatic > Freshwater > Lake > Hypolimnion/Profundal zone | place: USA: Wisconsin...
AGCGGTAGCGGAGTCTCCAGCCTCTTCATCGATGCGGCACTTGCGGCACCCTGCTGCGTCTTGAGCGTCATGGTCGGCCATGCCGGCGAGGATGCCCACGGCATCTTCGAACGCAAGATGGCCGACGTGAACCGGGTGGACCGTACCTTCCGGGTTGCGAAGTCCCCGAAGGCCAGGCCGCCACAGGTCCAAGGCCTGTGCCGCCTCGACCCCGGCCATGTGATCTTCGTTGAGCCTGCGACTGCGGGTGGAGCGCGACCAACGCTTGAGGCGGATGTAGCAACGGAGTACGCGGCAGACCCGCCAAATTGGCAACCACTGCCGCCAGGTCTGGGGCCAGTTACCGGGAAGATCGACAGGATGGCGTCGTGACTGGTTCTCGACAGGTTGACGGTCGCAGTGGACGCCCCATTTGACGTGTGGAGCTACGCGGATCGCTCAGACCTTGAGATGCCCTCGCGCTTCATCCTTGGCTGCTAGCAAGAGGGCACCACGTAGGCGCGAGGCGCATCGCTCACTGATGGTGACCGGCTACTCGATGCCGGTCGCCCCCCCGTGGAGCGCCGATCTATCACGAGACCAGCGCCGAGATGCCGCGAGCGGCCATGAGCAGCCCGATGAGCAGGCAGATCCAGAACATGATCTTGTGGTTGTTCCGCAGCAGCGCGGCCTTGGCGGCGTCGAGCCGCGCCGCCGCATTGTCGCCGCCGAAGCGCTGATAGGCGACGACGGCGAGGAACGGCGCCATGGCGACCACGGTGAAGACCACCAGGGTCACCAGGAGTTGCGCCGTAGACAGGGAGGCCTCGCGCACGGTCTCGCCGGCGGCGAGCAGCAGCGCGAGGTTCTTGGGGTTGAAGAGGGTGACCCCGAAGGCGAGGAAGAACGCGGCACCGGGCCCCATCCTGTCGATTGTGCCGAAGACCCGCGGCGCCTCAGTGCTGTCGTAGCTGCGCAGGTTGGCGGCGGCGACGAGCAGCAGCAGGACGCCGAAGACGAGCGTGACCCAGGCGGAGGCGCCGCCGCCACCGGAGCCGCCGTCGCTCGCGGCCTTGGCCACCGTGGCGCCGAGCAGTGGGATCACGAACACCGGCACTGCGACGGTCAGCAGGAAGACGACGCCGTTCACGCGCGCCCGCTGGGAGAACACCACCAGGATCAGCTCGATGATCCCTGCCGGGCTGAGGGCGAAGCCGATGGCGGCGGGGAGCAGTCCGGCGAGGACGCCGTTCAACCCGTCAGGCGCCGGCGGACGCGAGCAGCGCCGGCAGCTTCGCGAGCTTGACGACCGACGCCTCGGGCAAGAGCTTCTCCTCGGCCAGCAGGAAGCGCGAGGCGAAGACGCCCTCGGTGAGTCCGCCGGTGTCGATCCAGTTGGGCGCGCCGGGGTCGCTCGCGGCGATGACCGCGTCGTAGGAGCCGTCGGGGTTGAGGACCAGGTCGCGGTCGGTCAGGTAGCAGTGCAGGCGCGGGTAGTCGGGCGTCGCCCACCAGCGGTCGTAGAAGACGAGGCTGGTGTACTTGGCCTTGGGCAGCCGGCCGTGGAGCAGGATCGCTTCGCCCGGCCCGAGGTCCACGAAAAACCCCTCGTAGGTGTTGTCGAGCGTGGGGAAGAGGGCGTCGCCGTACTTGGGCTGGCGGTAGGTGGCGTCGGGCGGGCCGTAGCCGTTGGTGCCGCCCGCCCTGATCAGCCCGGTCAGTTCAATGGATGAGAGGACCTCGGCCTGGAAGTACGCCGCCGCCTTCTCGAGCCGCTCCTCGACGGGCAGCGGCTCCGCCGGCGCGTCGTCGACGCGCTCGATGCTCACGTCCCAGCGCGTCCAGGGCTCGTAGGAGTAGACGCGGACCATGGCGATGTAGTCATCCTCCTGCAGCGGCAGCCAGTCGGCGCCGCCGTCCGGCCGGTCGCCGCCGAGGAACAGCTCGAACCGGCCGTCCTCGCCGGCCACGAGGTCCGCGCTGCTGATGTTGGCGCTGGGCGCATTGAAGCCCTGCACCTGGTGGTAGAGCTGGACGCCGACGTAGTGGGCGCCGGCGAGAGGCCCGCGGACGCGGTAGGTGTGTCGCGGGCTCACCGGCGCCGAGAGGTACACCGTGCCGGGGTTGTCACCGGCGAGCTTGCGCCACGGGTGCATCCACTCCGTCCACGCCGGCGTAGCGGGGTCGCCCTTCTGGAACCACATCTCGACGGCCAGGTCGGCGGCTGCGACCAGGAACTCCGTCGCCCGCTCGTGTTCCAGGCTCGAGCGGCCGGCGACGCACTCCATCACCTGGTCCGACATCTCGCACCACAGGTCGCCGAACCGAGCCGGCTGCGTGGTTGCTGTCTCCATCCGCCTGACCTCCGAATGCGTTCGCTTGCTCTCGCCCTCGCCACGGCAGAAGCCCTGGAGATGGCGTGACCGTCGAGCGATTGCCGCCCGCTGACTTGGACCCATATAGACATGCGTCAATGCCAAGCGTCAAGGTCTATTGACAATGTCGTTCGTCATGGAACAATGGCGACGTGAACGAGATCCGTGCGGGGCTCGGCCAAGTCGTGGGCGGCAGAAGGGCCATGAGCACGGGAGACGCGGCGCCGGACCGCGGCGATGAAGCCACCGACCCGGGAGGAAGCAATGGCCGCGATGCCTGAAGACTCGGTAGCGCCCGCGCCGCCCGATTCCAGCGGGTTCTTCACTCGCACCGGCATGCCGGTGTGGGTGCCGCGCCTGCTGCTGCTCGCGTTCGTCGCCTACGCCGCGGGGTCGTGGGCGCTCGACCAGGTGGGCCACCTCAGCTTCTTCATCCGCATCATCGCCTACTCGCTCTTCGTCTCCTTCGCGCTCGAGCCCGCCGTGAACTGGCTGGCGCGCCGCGGCTGGCGTCGCGGCCTGGCCACCGGGCTCGTCATGCTGGTCGCTCTGGTGGCCGGCGTCGCCGTCGTCGTCAGTATGGTCCCGCTCGTGCTCTCCGAGGCCTCGCAGCTCGCCGCGCAGCTTCCTCGCTGGGCGGCGCAGGTCGACCCCTACCTGAAGCGCTGGTTCGGCATCTCCATCTCTTCCAGTGGCGCGAACTCCGTCTCCGCCTACCTCAAGGACCATCTCTCGGGCTGGGCCGGCAACATCGCCGGCAGCGTGTTCGGTCTCGCGCAGAGCGCCCTGAGCCTCGTCTTCGAGCTGCTCACCATCGGTCTCTTCAGCTTCTACCTGGTGGCGGAGGCGCCCCGCGTGCGCCGCGGCGTCTGCTCGCTCTTCCGCCCGCGCTGGCAGCGCGCCATCCTGCAGGGCTGGGAGATCTCCGTCAGCAAGATGGGCGGCTTCCTCTACTCGAGGCTGCTGCTCGGAGTCATCATCTTCGCGGCGACGTGGGTGGTGCTGGCGCTGCTCCATGTCCCCTATGCGGTGCCGCTGGCGCTCTGGCTCGCCTTCTTCGCCGAGTTCATCCCCAACATCGGCACCTACATCGGGGCGGCGGTGCCGGTGCTGGTCTGCGCCATCGAGAAGGGCCTCGTGCCGACGATCGTGCTGCTCGTCTTCATCCTCGTCTACCAGCAGTTCGAGAACTACGTGCTCAGCCCGCGCATCTCGGCGCAGACGATGGAACTGCACCCCGCCGTCGCCTTCGGCGCGGCGATCGTCGGCGGCAGCCTCTTCGGGATCATGGGTGCCTTCCTCGCCATGCCGGCGGTCGCCATCTTCCAGGCGATCCTCTCCACCTACGTCCACCGCTACGACCTGATCGACAGCGAGCTGCTGAAGGTGCGTGCGGCCGACCAGGATCACGGCGCTCACGGCCGTTCGCTCCTCGGTACGAAGCCCGTCGTCGAGGTGGGCCATGCACGATCGACCAACGACGCGGAGGCACCGGCATGAGTGGGGGCATCAAGTACGTCGTACTCTCAGACGTCCATCTGGGCGCCGAGAACAGCATCCTCACGCAGCTCGAGGCGGGGACGACCACCGCTGACACGCACGTGCCAAGCCCGGCGCTGCTCGCCCTGGCGGACTGCCTTGCCGTGCTCGCGGGCGGCGGCGACGGGGACCGCCCGACGCTCATCGCCGCCGGCGACCTGATCGACCTTGCTCTGGCCACGAGCGAGCGCGCCTTCCCCGTGTTCGGCCAGTTCGTCAAGGCGCTTGCCGACCGCGAAGACCCGCCCTTCGCCGACGAGATGATCTTCCTGCCCGGAAACCACGACCACACGATCTGGGCCTTCACGCGCGAGCGCTGGCTCGAGGACCAGGTCGCGGCGACGCATCAGCTGACGGCTCTGCACGGCGGCCGGCGCACCGGCCCCATGCTCCTCGAGCGCGAGCCCGACGTGGAGTCGACGCTGCTCACCGCGCTGATGCGCAGGTGGTCGGGGCGGCCGCAGGCACGCATGCGCGTGCTTTACCCGGACCTCGCGCTCTGCTCCGAGGACGGGAGCCGCTCGGTGCTCGTGACGCACGGCCACTACATCGACTCGGTCAGCATGGTCATGTCCGGCCTCCTGCGCCTCTTCGCGCCCCAGGTGCCCAAGCCGAGCGACGTCGAGACGATGGAACGCGAGAACTGGCCCTGGGTCGACTTCTTCTTCTCCTCGATGACGCGCTCGGGAAAGCCGGGTGCCCTCGTGGAGAGCATCTACGACGCGCTGCAGGACCCCAAGGCACTCGAGGGGCTCGTCGACCTGGTGGCGCGCAACATCTCGGCCGACGCGGGCGGCATCAAAGGTGACACCGAGCGCTGGGTGATCCGCAGCGTGGTCGGGCGCGTGCTCGAGAAGTTCGCTTGCGAGCGCGACCGCGCGAATCTCACCGAGCTGCTCGGCGACGGCTCGAAGGCGGCGCTGCAGACATACGTCAGCGCCCTGCGCGAGCGGCTCGTCGCCGATACGGGCAGCCTCCCGGGGCAGGCGAGTCTCATCATCGGCCACACGCACAAGCCGTTCAGCCAGTGGTGGCCGGACGAGACCTGGCCGGCCGGTGGCCTTGCCGTCGTCAACACCGGCGGCTGGGTGGTCGACCACTTCGCACCCCAGCCGCTGCAGGGTGGCGCGGTAGCGCTCGTCAGCGAGGATCTCGACGTCGTGCTGCTGCGCATGTACCAGCAGGTCGACGACCCGTCCGCGTGGCGCATCGCGGTCGAAGCCGTCGCCGAGCAGCCCGGCGCCGCCGGCTTCGCCGAGCGCGTCCGCGGCCTGATCGACGCGGCGGCGCCGCCGTGGAGCACCTTCTCCGAGGCCGCCGCCGCGCTCGTCGCCGAGCGCCGCCGGGAGATGGAACTGATCCTCCAAGGCAAGCTCAAGGTGCTGCGTGACTGACCTCGAAAGCGGAGTGGCAGCGAACGCGACGCTCCGGTCCGTGTCTCGGCGGCGGTCGCCGAGATCGCCGTCGGGATTCTGGTCGGGCCGTCGGTCCTCGGGTGGATCCATTGCGACCCGTCCGTCGGGCTCGTGAGCACGATCGGCTTCGCCTTCCTCCTCTTCCCGGTGGCCGCCCAGCGCCTGCTTGCCGCCGAGGGAGCGCAGGGCAGGAAGCCACTGGAGGCCGGGTATCAGGCGCCCGACGGGCTCTCCCTCTCCGCCTTCACCCATGAGGGGGGTGCCAACGCCGATGACCGCGATCCCCATGGGCGGGATCGTACGGGCGCGGACGCCGGGGGTCGTGGGCTCTCCCGCCAGCGGAGAAGGCTGCGCGCGTGAAGTCGCGTCGCGTGCCCGACGGACTCGACGACGTCGAGACGGCCGAGCTGACGGCGGCGGGCAGCTCGCTCTGGCGGCTCGGCTTCGTCGCGATCGTCGCCGGCCTGCTGACCGGCGTCGTCGGCGCGTCGTTCCGCCTGGTGCTGCGCGCCGCAGACGACCTGCGCGTGCACGTGGCGGGCCACGCGCATGGCCTCGGCTGGTGGGGCATCCTGCTGCCGGTCGCTGGGGTGGCGGCCGGGGCCGGGCTTGCGCGGCTGCTGGTGCGCTGGGCGCCGGAAGCCGGCGGCAGCGGCGTGCAGCGCGTCGAGGCCGTGATGCGCGGAGAGGCGGGCCCCGCGCCGCTCAAGGTGCTCCCGGTCAAGTTCATCGGTGGCGCCCTGGCGCTCGGCTCGGGCCTCGTGCTCGGGCGCGAGGGCCCGACAGTGCAGATGGGCGCGACGATCGGCGATGCCCTGGCGGCGCTCTTCCGCCTGCCGGACGCGGACATGCGCGATCTGCAGGCGGCCTCGGCCGGCGCCGGGCTCGGCGTCGCCTTCAGCGCGCCGCTCGGCGGCGCGATGTTCACCTTCGAGGAGGTGCGCCGCGCCTTCACGACACGCCTGGCGGTCGCCAGCCTGCTCGCGGCCTCTGCCGCGTGGACTGTCGGCTTCGTGATGCTTGGCGGCAAGCCGGACTTCAGCGTGCGCGCGCTGACCACGTTGTCGTGGAGCACCATGCCGGCGGTGCTCGTCTTCGGTGCGCTCATGGGGCTGCTCGGCGTGGCCTACAACCGCACCGTCATGCTGTTCCTCGGCCTCAGCGCGCGCATGACGGGCGTACCGCCCGAGATCCGCGCTGCGATCGTCGGCGGCATCGTCGGCGCGCTGCTCTGGTTCGAGCCGCGCCTCATCGGCGGCGGGGACCCTGTGGCGCAGGCCGCACTCCGGTCCGGCCTCCCGGTGGTCACCATCGCCCTGATCCTTGTCTTCCGCTGGTTCCTCGGGCCCATCTCCTACGCTGCCGGCACGCCGGGCGGTCTCTTCGCGCCGCTCCTCGTGATCGGCGCGCTCTGCGGCGCCCTGTTCGCCGCCGGGTGGAACCGGCTGGTCCCCGGTGTGCCGATCGACCCGATCGCCCTCTCCGTCGTCGGCATGTCGACGTTCTTCGCGGCGACCGTCCGCGCTCCGTTCACCGGTATCCTGCTCATCGTGGAGATGACGGCGACCACGTCGCAGATCATGCCGATGCTGGCGGCGGCGGGGATGGCGGTCACCGCCGCCACGGTCCTCAAGGGTCCGCCGATCTACGACTCGCTGCGCCTGGCGATGCTCAGGGCGCAGGGCGAGGAGGCCGCGGTCGACAAGCCCGGCGAGCCCAGCGAGCCCCTGCGTCCTTCAGGTGATGGCGGTCCGTCTGCTTCCGGTGGAACACGCACCGGTCCATGACGCATGGCAATGACACTTGACATTGTCGGCCATTCCGCAAATAGTGCAGCAGCCATGCACTCTCTGCACAGGATGAACAGGCTTCCGTTCGGGTCGATGACGTGAAACGCCGTCAAGAGCCACACAGTCCGCGCACGGCCGCGATCCACTCGCGACTGCGCGGCGCTGAACTCCACCGGGGCATCTGCCCGTACTGCGGTGTCGGCTGCGGGCAGGCCGTGTTCACCAAAGCCGGCGAGATCGTCGACATCGAGGGCGACCTCCAGAGCCCGATCAACGAGGGGCGACAGTGCCCCAAGGGCGCCAACACGTACCAGTTCGTGCGCAACCCCCACCGGCTCACGACCGTGAAGTACCGGGCGCCCCACAGTGACCACTGGGAGGAGAAGCCGCTGGGCTGGGCGCTCGACAGGGCGGCCCAGCTCATCAAGGAGTCCCGCGACCGCGGGTTCCGGGACCGAGACGAGAAGTCCGGGATGGCGGTCCACAACGTGGAGAACATCGGCCTCCTCGGCGGCACGGCCAACGACAACGAGGAGTGCTACCTGCTGCGCAAGCTGTTCACCGGCGGGTTGGGCCTCGTTCCGGTGGAGAACTCGGCGCGGCTCTGCCACAGCTCGACGGTGGCCGCGCTCACCCCCTCCTTCGGGTTCGGCGCCTCGACCAACCCGGTGCGTGACCTGGAGAACAGCGACTTCATCCTCATCATGGGCTCCAACATCGCCGAGGCGCACCCCGTGGCGTTCCACTGGCCCGTGCAGGCGCAGAAGAAGGGCGCGGTGCTGGTGCATGTGGACCCGCGCTTCACGCGCACCTCGGCCGTCTGCGACAGGCACATCGCCATCCGTCCCGGCACCGATATCGCCTTCTACGGCGGCATCATCCGCTACATCCTCGAGAACGAGCGGTGGTTCGACGACTACGTCCGGCACTTCACCAATGCGGCTACGCTGATCGACCCGGACTTCGACTACGACGACGAGAGCGGGCTCTTCGTCGGCTACGACCCCGCCACCGACTCGTACGCCGGTGAGCCTTTTGCCTGGGAGTACCAGATGGAGCCCGGGCCGGACGGGCAGCCGAAGCAGGATCCGTCCCTGCAGGATCCGCACTGCGTGTTCCAGATCCTGCGCCGTGTCTACGCACGGTACACGCCGGAGAAGGCTGCCGAGGTATGCGGCTGCCGTCCGCAGGACGTGGTCGAGGTGGCCGAGCTCCTCTGCCGCAACTCGGGGCCCGAACGCACGAGTGCCATCTGCCTCGCGCTCGGCGCGACCCAGCACTCGACGGGCACGCAGATCATTCGCGCCGCGGCCATCGTGCAGCTCCTGCTGGGCAACATCGGCAGGCCCGGCGGTGGCATCGTCGCCCTGCGCGGTCACTCAAACGTGCAGGGCGCCACGGACGTCTCGACGCTGTACAACATGCTGCCCAACTACCTGTGCGTGGCGCACGCTGCGCCCTGGCAGGCGACGCTGGCCGGCTACCTCGCGGAAGGTCATGCGGCCGGCGCGCGCCGCGGTGGCGCGGACGACGGGCTGTGGAGACTCGAGTCCGAGCGTGGCGCGTGGGCGAGCCTGCCGCAATACATGGTGAGCCTGCTCAAGGCGTGGTACGGCGACGCGGCGTCCGCCGAGAACGAGTACCGCTACCAGTGGCTTCCCAAGCTCGACGAGGACGAGTCGACCGCCTCCTACTTCCTGCGCATGCACAGGGGTGACGTCGATGGCCTGGTGGTCATCGGGCAGAACCCGGCCGTGACCAACCCCAACGCGACGCTCGCCCGCGAGGCGCTGCGCCGGCTCCGCTGGCTCGTGGTCGTCGACCTGTTCGAGACCGAGACCGCCGCCGCCTGGTACGCGGACCCCACTGGTCCGAATCCGGCGGAGGTGGGCGCGGAAGTCATCCTCCTGCCCGCCGCGGCCGTCACGGAGAAGGCCGGCAGCGTCACCAACACCGAGCGGCTGGTGCAGTGGCACGACAAGGTCCTGGACCCGCCGGGCGACGCGCGCTCGGACGCCTGGATCGTCTACCAGCTCGGCCTGCGGCTGAAGGCCCTCTACGCGGACTCGGAGGCTCCCAAGGACGCCCCGGTCAAGGCGCTCACCTGGGACTACGATCACGATGACGCCGACATCGACGTCGAGCAGGTGCTGGCCGAGATGAACGGGTACACCGTCGCGGACGGGGCGCGGCTCGCCGGCTCCGGCGACCTGCGGGACGACGGCTCCACCGCCTGCGGCTGCCGCCTCTACTCGGGCCTCTACCCGCCTGAGGGCAACCTCACGAAGCGCCGCGAGACGGACCCGGGCGGCGGCTACTACCCGGACTACCGCTGGGCGTGGCCGGCCAACTCGCGGATCCTGTACAACCGCGCCTCGGCGGACGCAGCCGGTCGGCCCTGGTCCGAGCGCAAGAAGCTCGTCTGGTGGGATGAGAAGCAGGGCCGCTGGACCGGCTTGGACAAGCCTCACTTCGACCGCACCAAGCCCCCGGACTACCGGCCTGCGGCCGGGGCGCGCGGCGGAGCCGCGCTGCCCGGCGACGGCCCCTTCACGGCGCACATCGACGGCCGCGCCTGGCTGTTCGCGCCCTACGGCCTCAAGGATGGGCCGCTGCCGGTGCACTATGAGCCGACGGAGTCGGTGTGCCTCAATCCCCTCGTGAGCCAGCAGGGCTCGCCCGGCACCCACATCCCGGAGGGCTCGCGGAACCAGCTGGCGGCACCGGCAGACCCGCGGTACCCGCTCGTTGCGACGACGTACCGGCTCACCGAGCACTTCAACGGCGGGTCGACCTCACGGCACGACGGCTGGCTGGTCGAGCTCCAGCCCGAGGCGTTCGCGGAGATCACACCAGAGCTCGCCCGCAGCCGCGGGCTGCGCAGCGGCGACTGGGCCGTGATCAGCACGCCACGGGCGAGTATCAAGATCCGCGTGATAGTCACGCCGCGCCTGCGGCTCGGGCCGGTGGCCGGGAGCGAGGTCGAGGTGGTGGGCCTGATGTGCAACTTCGGCTATATCGGCGAGACCGTGGGCTCGGTCGTCAACGATCTGCCGGCGTTCACGATGTCGCCGGACAGCGACATCCACGGCGCCAAGTCGTTCGTGTGCGACCTGCACGCCGGCTGGCTGACCGACGTGCTGACGCCGCGCCCCGAGTCGCCAGCACCCGTGCCCGGTTCCGGCGCTCCCGTGCCGGAGACGCCGTGGGCCGCCCAGCCTGAGGGGAGGGAGCCGTGACGCGCGATGTACAGGACGCGGTGACGGCCCTCTCCCAAGGTGAGCGGCCAGAGCCCCCGCGCGGCCCCATCGCCGGCCTCTTCTACGGCTTCGCTCGCGGCGCGCGCCCCGTCGACGAGCCGGCGTGCGCGTTCTTCACGGACACCTCCATCTGCATCGGCTGCAAGGCCTGCGAGGTCGCCTGCAAGCAGTGGAACCAGCTGCCCGTCGACGATGTGCGCTGGTCGGGCGACAGCTACGACAACACCTTTGAGCTCTCGGCCACCTCCTGGCGGCACGTCAAGTTCATCGAGGACTTCCCGGCGATCGCCGGACCGGCGGCCGGTGCGTTGCCAGCGCCGGCGCTCGACGACATCGAGGCGATCCTCGCCGAACCCAGGACGGCCCGCTGGCTGATGCTGAGCGACCAGTGCAAGCACTGCGACGATGCGCCGTGCCACGATGCCTGCCCGAGCGGCGCCATCGTGTACACGGAGTACGAGGGTGTCTTCATCCAGTCGGATATCTGCGTCGGCTGCTCGTCGTGTGTGGCCGCCTGCCCGTTCGGCGTGATCACCCGTAGCGAGATCGACGGCCACGCGCACAAGTGCACGATGTGTCTGGACCGCCTGCGCGACGGGCTGCCGCCCGCGTGCGCGCAGGCGTGCCCGACGGGTTCGATCGCCTTCGGCGAGCATCGCGAGATGAAGGAGCAGGCGCGTGAGCGCCTGCTCGCAGTGCGCGAGCGCGGGTATGACGGCGCCCGCCTCTACGGGGACGAGCCGTCGTCGGCCTACACGGAGCTGCACAACATGTACCTGCTGCTGGACGAGCCACAGGCGTACGGGCTGCCTGAGCAGCCCGTGAGTCCGCGGCTCGTCCGCCTGACGGGCGACTACCTCCGCGCGGGCGCGGTGCTCGCCGTCGCCGTCGCCGTCGTCGTGGTCCTGCTGCTGACGGGGGGCTTCTGATGGTGGCGCCCGCCAAGGCGGCCGGCGCCCTCCTGGCGACGTCCCCCTACGCAAGCCGGCGCCAGACCAAGGTGCCCGGGTGGGCCGGCCTCACGGCGTGGGACGTCCTCTTCAACAACCTGTCGCTCGGCCTGTTCCTCGTCACGGCGCTGGGGATGCTGGTGCGCCCCGCGTGGTTCGCCAGCACCGCCACGGCCGCGTACATCGTCGCCTTCGTCCTCGTCCTCGTGGACCTGAGCCTGCTGGTCGTGGACCTCGGCGACCCGCCGCGGTTCACGCATATGCTCCGCGTCGCGAAGCGCGAGTCGCCGATGTCCGTCGGCACGTGGTCGCTCAGTGGCTACGCCGCCCTGCTTTTCCTGGTGTGTATCGTGTCCGTCGCGGGCTGGGAGGACGTCACCCGCGTGCTTGCTGCCGTCACGCTGATCCCCGCGGCCGGTGGCGTGCTGTACAAGGGCGTGCTGTTCAGCGCCACCTCGCAGGCCGGCTGGCGCGCCTCGCGCTGGCTCGGTGCACTGATGGCGGAGTCCGCTGTCCTGGTCGGAGCTGCGCTGCTGCTCGCCATCCTCGTGCTCTCGCACCAGGGCGGCGGCGAGGGCGCGAGCGCCGTGCGCGCCGCCCTCGCCGTCCTGCTCGTCCTCCAGGCGGTCCTGCTGATCGCCACGGCCCTCGAGGTCCGCCGCGACGTGCCCGGCCGTTACGGCCCGCTCGCGGGGCTCGTCGTCTGGATCGGCGTGTTGGCCGTAGGCATCGTCGTCCCGCTCGAACTGCTGCTGCTCGGCAACCTGTTCCAGATCGTCGCGGCTCTGCTGGTCGTCGCGGCCGCTCCGGTCCTCCGCTACGCCCTGGTCTTCCTGCCGCGCGACGGCCGAAAGGAGCCTTCGTGATCCCGCTGCCCCCACTGGATTCGCTGAGCGTGTTCCACCTCAACGCTCCGGCGCCGTACCTCAACTGGCCCAGCTGGTTCTACATCCAGCTGCCCAACGTGGTGTGGTTCGGCGTCGCCCTGGTCATCTTCCTCGCCTGTCTGTTCGTGCCGTTCCCGTCCAAGGCGGTCGACAGCAGTGGCTATGACGTGAGCGGGGAGGGCTGAGATGGACGTCGACGACAAGCTGCGTGAAGGCATTGAGCGCGGCGAGACCGAGGTCCGCAAGCTCGAGGACGAGGCGCGCGCGGCCGGGCGGGCCGCGGAGGAGTGCGGCATGGGCCGGGTCCTGATCGACGATGACCCCGCCAAGCTGCCGCCGGAGCTCCGCAACACGCTCGACGGCCGCGCCCGCCGCTGGTTCCTGCGGACCTGGCCGCCGCAGCAGCTGGCGCCGGATGCGGAGCCTGTGTTCGTGCGCAGCTGGTTCTACACGATGGGCGTGTGCACACTGGCGTGCCTGATCACGCTCTTCATCACCGGCCTGCTGCTCGCGCTGTTCGGGCCGGAGTGGTGGCTCACGAACCGGGTGGGCCAGTTCGTCGATCAGATGCACTACTGGGCGGTCGTCACCCTGTTCCTCTTCATGACCGTCCACTGGATCTCCGTCTTCTTCATGGGCAGCTTCCGCGGCCGGCGATTCACCTGGATGCTCGGCGTCGTCTCTCTGCTGGCTTGCCTCGTCACCGCGTTCACCGGCTACGCGTCCCTCCAGGACTTCGAGTCGCAGTGGATCACCACCCAAGGCAAGGACGCCATCAACTCGACCGGCATCGGCGCGTTCTTCAACCTGCTCAACACGGGGCAGATGCTGACCGTGCACGTGGTCCTGTTGCCGATGGTCGTGCTGGTCGTGGTCGCCGTGCATCTGCTGCTCGTGCGCAAGCACGGCATCGCGCCGCCGTACGACGCGCGCGAGGACCATCTGGCGCCGGAGCGGGAAGCGGTCGCATGAGCTGGCGCAAGGATCACGCCGACTCCCGGCGCCGCTGGGTCGGCCCGCTTGAGAAGTACGACCTCATCCGTGAGGGGACGATCGCCGTCGTCGTCGTGCTGGTGATCGTCATCGGCCTGGCGGCGCTGCTCGGATCGCCGCGGATGCCTGCGGTGAGCTTCCACACGTGGGCGAAGGCCGACGCCCGCGACTTCACCAACACGACGCTGACCGAGCTGACGGGGACCTCGGAGTCTGCTACCTACGGTCCGCCCTACAACACGCAGACCGGCCAGTTGCAGGGCCTGGCATGGTTCTCGCCCCAGAAGTGGACGCAGGACTGGTTCGGCGTCCTGGTGCCGGTCGACCCGCCCAAGGACTTCGTCCTCAAGCCGCTCACCAGCGCCGCCGCGCTTGATCCGGAGCTGCGGCAGGCGCTAGATCAATGGAATGCCGCCTCGGCGCAGCAGCGGGCGGCGTGGGGCAAGGCCGCGTTGGCGGTCAAGCCGGCCGACTACCGCATCGACGGATCCACCGTGACCCTGCCCGCCGGCGCCGACGTCGGGCCTGTGCCCAAACTGCTCAGCTCGATGCTCGCGATGGCGCAGAGCGGCACGCTCACGTCGCAGTCCATCGACGCCTCCGGCGACGCGTACTCGACCGACAACACAAAGTCGGAGCTCTACATGGCGGACGGCGAGTACCTGGACGCGATCGCGAACAAGTATCTACTCCAGGGCGAGCAGTGGGGCGTGATGAACGAACTCGGGACGTGGCCGGGTCAGCCGTGGCTCTGGTTCTACTCCATGTGGTACAACATCCCGCTCTGGAGCAGCAACGGCACCGACATCCTGGCGATCGTCTCGGCGCTGGTCGTCGTGCTGGTCTTCCTGTTCCTGCCGTTCATCCCCGGCCTGCGCTCGCTGCCGCGCGGGCTCAAGCTCTACCGGCTGATCTGGCGGCCTTATTACCGCAGGTACGAGACTCGCGAGTGAGCTCGGGTGCTCGCGTCGGCGGTATCGACCGGGGCATCCGGGCCGCCGGTCTCTGCTCCGCGGCCGGCGTCTCGTACCGTAGAATCCATGGAAAGAAGAACCCGTAGGGGGGCAAAGAATGGCGCGAACGGTCGATTGGGACGAACGCCGGGCTGAGCTCGCAGAAGCTGTCTGGCGCACGATCGCCCACCGTGGCATCGCTCACACGTCCATCCGCAACATCGCCGAGGAGTCGGGCTGGAGCCGCGGCGTGCTGCAGATGTACTTCCGCGACAAGGAAGAGCTCATGCTCTTCGCCTTCGAGCTTGCCTGTGACCACGCGATGGAGGTCAACTACCGGGCCCAGGGCGAGACGACGGGGCTGGAGGCAGCGCGCAGACGCCTGCTCGCGTACGCCCGCCCTGACGAGGAGCAGCGCCAGGTGTCCGAGGTTCTGATCGCATTCATCGCGCGCGCCAAGAACCACCCGGACCTGGCCGAGGCGCAACGACGCCGCTATGGCGATTGGGTCCGCATGACGCAGGAGGTCTTCCGGGGGATCGACGCTCAGGGCGAGCTTCGCGAAGGCCTCGACCTCGACTCCGCGGCGCTCGAGTACCTGGCATTCTCCATGGGCCTCGCGGAACTCCAGGTCATCGAGAGCGACCTGTTCTCCGGGATCGGCACCGAGCGCATGATCGACGGCTACCTGAGCCGGATCGGGTCGCCTGCCGAGCTGAAGCGGCTCGGCATCGCGCCCTGATACTGCCTCGACGCTGCAGCTGACGATGAAGAATCCGCTCAAGGACATCAACATGGAGCTTGCGCCTTATCCGACAGCGCCGGCCGCGGCCGCCAGGCGATGACGGAGCCAAAGGCCGCGGCCAAGGCGGCGGCGACGCACAAGGGGACGATCGGCGTCGCCGGCGCGACGGCCATCGGCGTCGGCGGCATGATGGGCGCCGGCCTCTACACGCTGGTGGGCCTCGCCACGACGGCGACCGGCGTGTGGCTGCCGGTGGCGTTCCTCGTCGGCGGGGTGGTCTCGTTCTTCTCCGTCTACTCCTACGCCAAGCTCGGCGTCCGCTACCCGAGCCGCGGCGGCGCGGCGCAGTTCCTCGTCGAGTGCTTCGGCGACGGCATCATGGCCGGCGGCCTCAACATCTTCCAGTTCCTCGGCTGGATGGTCGCCATGGCGCTCTACGCCGCCGGCTTCGCCGGCTACGCGCAGGACCTCCTCGGCGGCGGCCTGCCGAGCTGGTCCGGCAAGGCGATCGCCGTTGGCATCATCCTCGCCGTCGTGGTCGTCAACTTCGTGGGCTCCAGAGTCGTGAGCCGCGCCGAGACGGCGATCATCGTCTTCGAGCTCATCATCCTCACCGTCTTCGTCGTCGTCGGCGTGACCAAGGCGCACGTCCCCGCGCTCACGTTCTCGGGCGGCATGGGGCCCTTCGGCATCCTCTTCGGCGCCGGCCTCTTGTACGTCACCTACGAAGGCTTCGGCGTGATGACCAACACAACCGGCGAGATGAGTGACCCCAAGCGCGAACTGCCACGGGCGATGTACTCGGCGCTCATCATCGTCATGGTCGTCTACCTGGTGGTGAGCACGGTCATGGTGCTCGTCATGAGCACGCACGCGATCGAGGCCAATCAGGGGCACGCCCTGGCCGAAGCGGGCCAGGCGGTCCTCGGGCGCGCCGGCTTCGTGGCCATCGGGGTCGCGGCGCTCGTGGCGACGGCGTCGGCCGTCAACGCCACGATGTTCGGCGACGCCAACCTTGCCTTCCAGGTGGCCAAGGACGGGCAGCTGCCGAAGCTCTTCGAGCGCCACATCTGGCTGAGCGGCAACTGGGCGCTGCTCATCACCGCGGCGCTCACCATCGTCTTCGTGCTCGCCTTCCCGCTCTCGGCCGTCGGCCAGATGGCGAGCCTCGCCTTTCTCATCGTCTACGGCATGGTGAGTGTCGGTCACCTGCGCGTCCGCAAGGAGACCGGCGCCAAGCGCTGGATGCTGCTCGCCGCCATCATCCTGAACGCGGCGCTGTTCCTGCTGCTGCTCGGTTACTCGATCGTCAAGAGCCCGCCGACGACGTGGATCACGCTGCTCGCGCTCTTCGCGCTCAGCTTCGTCGTCGAGTGGGGGTACCGGCGCAAGACGGGTCGAGGTCTGCGGCCGGCGGTCCCTCCCGCTACGGCCGGATCTGCGAGTGGATCGACTTCCACCGCGCCCGTGGGCCCATGAGGAGCGATCCCGTGACAGGCACGACCGTCGAGAGCCTCACGCGGCGGCCTCTCACCGCAACGCTCCGGGCAGAAGACACTTGAGGCTAGCAGGGAAAAAGTGGTGCCCCCAACGGAATTCGAATCCGTGCTGCCGGCTTGAAAGGCCGGTGTCCTAGGCCGCTAGACGATGGGGGCACGCTGTGCCGCCGGGGGATTATACCTTGGCGCGCACTGGGCGCCGACCGGGGCGCGGCGCGGTAGGCTACTGGCGGCAGCCCACCGAGGAGGCTTCAGATGACCGATCCGAGCGTCGTAGGCCCGTTCGCCGGCGCGGGCGTCGAGCTGCCGACGATGTACGAAGTGCGCCAACGGTTCGACCTCCTGCCGGCGGTCGACGCGCTGGCGGAGCTGGACGCGTCCTGGGCCGGCGGGTCCGGGCGGCTGGCGGAGCTGGACCCCGGCGCTTCGGTCGCGGTCGCCGTGGGCAGCCGCGGCATCGCCGACATCGCGCCCGTCGTCCGCGAGGTCGTGACGCGGCTCAAGGCGGCCGGGCAGGCGCCGTTCATCGTGCCGGCGATGGGCTCTCACGGCGGCGCCACTGCGGAGGGGCAGGCCGAGGTCCTCGCCGCGCGCGGGGTCACCGAGGCGTACGTCGGCGCGCCGATCCGCGCCACCATGGAGGTGGTCTCGCTCGGCGAGGCCGACGGCATCCCGCTGTTCCTCGACCGCAAAGCGGCTGCGGCCGGCGGCGTGGTCCTCATCAATCGGGTCAAGCCGCATACCGACTTCGTCGGACCCATCGAGAGCGGCCTCATGAAGCAGCTGGTGATCGGCCTCGGCAAGCAGACCGGCGCCGATCACTATCACCGGCTCGGCGTCGTGCGCGGGCTCGAAGACACGATCCCGACCGCCGCACGGGCGCTGCTGGCCAAAGTGAACGTGCTGTTCGGCGTCGCGCTCGTTGAGAACGAGGAACACCGGACGGCGGCGCTGCGCGTTGTCCCGCCGCACGAGATCGAACAGGTCGAGCGCGAACTGCTGAAGCTCGCCCGCCGGCATCTGCCCGGCCTGCCGCTCGACGACGTCGACCTGCTCATCGTCGACGAGATGGGCAAGGACATCAGCGGCAACGGGCTGGACCCGAACGTCGTCGGCAAGGCCGCGGCGGCGTACTCGGTGCCGCGGCTCCGGCCGCGCATCTCGCGCATCTTCGTGCGCGACCTCACCGAGGACACGCACGGCAACGCCGCCGGGCTCGGCGTCACCGACGCCATCACGACGCGGCTGCTCGGCAAGATCGACGGCGCGGCGACGGCGATGAACGCCTTCACGTCGTGCTCTCCGGAGGATGCAAAGACGCCGGCGGTGTTCGCCTGCGACCGCGACGCCATCGTGAGCCTGCTCACGACGGTCCGGCCGGCGACGGCCGCGGACCTCCGCCTGGCGCACATCCGCAACACGATGAACCTGGCGCGTCTGAGGGTGTCGGCCGGGTGTCTCGAGCAGCTGCCCGGACCGCCGGCGGTGATCATCGACCCGACGCCGCGGGAGCTCGTCTTCGACGCCCGCGGCGACCTTGTCTCGCCGTTCGGCGACTGATCGGGGCGTGCTGCTAGCGCTTCTCCGAGCGCAAGCTCGCGATCCGTATCGCCCTGTCGGGCGCCGCGCCGCGCGGCGTGGCCATCACGTCGCCGATGCCTTCGACGGCATCGACCAAGCTGCGCCAGGCGCTCCTCGTCCCACTCGTGTGCTCGGGCATGGTCCTCACCTCGTTGTGGTCTTCTCGTCGCGCCGCCGAGACCGGCCGCTGCGTCTCTGCTAGGCATGCCGGGCCGCGCGCTCCGTCTGCTCCCTCTGGTGCCGCTGAAGCTCATGGGCGATCAGCTCGTGCATCGTTGCTCCCTCAGTCAAGCGTTACCTCTAAAAGGTATATACCGGTAATGCGTCACTAGTAAACATGGTTTGGTGGTATATTCCCGGCATGGACGCACAGTCACGAGTAGCGCCCGCGGACCTCGAGACCGTCCGGGCGTTCGTCAACACACTGAACATCGCCACGGGAGTCGAGCAGCTCTCGTCGCCGGCGGAACTTGTCGAGTGGCTGCGTGCGCACGGGTTGCTGGGGAAGGAAACGCAAGTCGACGGCGATTCGCAAGCCGACGCCGACGCGCTCGAGCGGGCGATCCGCCTGCGCGAGGCCCTGCGCGACATGCTGCTCACCAACAACGACGGCCGGCCGCTCGACCCGGCCTCACCGGCCGTCGTCGACGAGGTGTCGGCGCGCGCCCGGCTGCGCCTGCGCGCCTCGGCCGACGGGACCACTCGGCTCGACGCCGAGAGCGACGACGTCGACGGGGCTCTCGGCCGCCTGCTCGTGATCGTCTATCGGGCCATGGAGGCCGGCACGTGGCGGCGGCTCAAGACGTGCCGTAAGGACACCTGCCGCTGGGCTTTCTACGACCACTCCAAGAACGGCTCGAGCCACTGGTGCTCGATGGACGCGTGCGGGAGCAGGGAGAAGGCGCGTTCGTACCGTGAGAGGCACAAGGGCGGGAAGTCCGCCTGAGGCGCGAGTCGTGGTGGGCCGCGTTGGGATCGAACCAACGACCTTGGGATTAAAAGTCCCCTGCTCTACCGACTGAGCTAGCGGCCCGCGGGCAGAGATTGTACCACCGGCCGGCGGGAAGCCCTCGGATACCCGCCGCCGGGCCGCGGCCCGGTTTGCGCGTCAGCCGGCCCAGTCGCCGCGCAGCAGTGAGAACTGGACCTGGTCGTCGCGCGGGGGGAGGGCGGCGCCGGCTGGCAGTTCCACCCTGCCGGCGCGGTCCTTGCCCGGCTCCACGGCGAGGAAGCCGCGCAGGACGCCCTCGCGGACGAAGCCGAGCTTCTGCGCGAGGGACTGCGACGCGGCGTTGCCCGGATACGTGAGGATCTCGAGCCGCTGGATGCCGACCTCCTCGAAGGCCCAGCGGACGACGAGGCGCGCCGCGGCGAGGGCATGGCCCTGACGGCGCGCGTCCCGCGCGATCCAGTAGCCTATCTCCGCGGCCTGGCGGTCGGCGAACAGGTCCAGGCTGATGCTGCCGAGCAGCTTCTCGCCGGTAGCGTCGGCGATCGCCAGGCGCGCGCGCTCGCCGGCCACGAGCCCGCGCCAGCTGTCTGCGACGAACTCCTCGGCGTCGGCGAGCGTGTACGGGCTCGGAACGAGGTAGATCCAGCGGGACACGTCCGGGTCGTCGCAGGCCGCCTGCACGGCCGGCGCGTCCTCGATCCAGAAGGGCCGGACGACGATGCGGCCGTCCTCGAGCCTCGGGTCCGGCAGGGTGACGACGGGCTCCCGCGGGTCGTCGTGCTTCATGCCGAACAGGACGTCGTCGGCGCGGCGGGTGCGCGCCGTGAGGTAGCCGCGCATGACGCCTTCGCGGCGGAAGCCCGCCGCCTGCGCCACGCGCTGAGAGCCGTAGTTGTCGACGTCCGTGGTCAGCTCGAGGCGCTCGAGTTCGAGCTCGTCGAAGGCCCAGTCGCGCACGAGGCGCACAGCCGCACTCGTGATCCCCCGGCCGCGCGCCCAGGGCGCGCACCAGTAGCCGATCTCGCCGGCCTGGCGCAGCGCCACGACGTCGAGGGAGATCATCGCCAGAAGCTCGTCGCTCTCCGCGTCCACGACCGTCCAGTTGGCGATGAGCTCGCTGGTCCAGAAGTGCTCGTTGTAGGAGAGGAAGTCCATGAAGTCGCTCTCCTCGTACGGGTACGGCACGCGGAAGCAGAAGCGCTCGATGAGGCCGTCGTTGCAGGCTTTGACGACGGCCGCCTTGTCCGCCGCCTGAAGGCGGCGTAGCCGGATGCGGCCGTCGGTCAGGTCGGGCGGATGGGCGATGTCTCCGAGGTCCTTCATGGCCTCGGGTCGCCAGGCAACAGCGAGGCGACGAGTGAGTCGGTGCGCTCGCCGCGGATGACGATCTCCGAGCGCAGCAGGCCCTCCATCTGGAAGCCACAGGCCAGGATGGTGCGCCGTGACGCCTCGTTGCTCGGGTCGCAGCGGATCTGCAGGCGCCCCATGGTGAGCTCGTCGAAGCACCAGCCGACGATCAGGGCGACCATGTGCGTCGCCACGCCTCCACGACGAGCGCTCCGCTCGACGAGATAGCCGATGTCGCCCTTCTCGCTCTCCGCGTCGATGCGCACGCTGGTCGAACCCAGGAGGCGGCCGTCGCCGGCGTCCACGGCGACCCACGTGGCGAAGCGGTCCTCGCGCCAGCGACGCCCGGCGTCTGCGATCCACTCTTCCGCGTCCGAGAGTCGGTACGGGTCGGGCATCGGCAGCCAGCGCAGGGCCGTCTCGTCACCGCACATGGCTGCGACGGCCTGGGTGTCGTCCGGCCGGTAGGGGCGCAGGACCAGTCGCCCGTCGCTCAGCTCCGGCAGCTCCTCGATCTCCTTCAGGTCCTTCACGTGCGCCCTCACAAATGACGAGGGGCGGGGAAGCCGTGCCGGCCGCCCCGCCCCTCTCTCACTCGTCTCTCAGTGCAGGAAGTGACGCCGGCCGGTGAACACCATGGCGGCGTCGCGCGCGTCGCAGGCCGCCACGGCGGTGACGTCTCCCTTGGATCCGCCGGGCTGCATGAACGCGGTCACGCCGTGCTCGATGGCGAGGTCCACGGCGTCCGGGAACGGGTAGAAGGCGTCCGAGCCTACGACGGCGCCCTCGATGTCGCCGCGCGCCTTCTCGATCGCCAGGCGCGTGGCGTCCACGCGGCTCATCTGCCCGGCGCCGACGCCCAGCGTGGCGAGGTTCTTGGCGACGACGATGGCGTTGCTCTTGACGTGCTTGGCGACGCGGAAGGCGAAGATGAGGTCGCCCCATTCCTGCTCGGTCGGATGGCGCTTGGTCGCGACGGTCATCTCGTCGCGCTCCTCGATGTCGCCGTCCTTGTCCTGCACGAGGATGCCGCCGATGACGCGCTTGTAGTCGAGCTCGCCGGGGTTGGCCTGGCGGCGCTCGTCGTTGCGCAGGATGCGGATGTCCGCCTTGCGCGTGAGGATCTCGAGCGCCGCGTCGTCGTAGGCCGGCGCGAACAGCACCTCCACGAACAGTTCGCTGAGCCGCTCGGCGAGGGGCACGTCCACCATGCGGTTGACGGCGATCACGGAGCCGAAGGCGCTCGCGGGATCGCAGGCGAACGCCTTGTCGTAGGCGGCGGCGAGGTTCTCGGCCAGCGCGCAGCCGCATGGGTTGTTGTGCTTGATGATGGTGACGCAGGGCAGGGTGAACTCCTCGCAGATCTGCCGTGCGGCGTTGAGGTCGTAGAGGTTGTTGAAGCCGAGCTGCTTGCCGTGGAGCTGCGTCACCTGCGAGAGCAGGTGCTGGCGCAGGCCCACCTCGGCGTAGTACGCGGCGCGCTGGTGCGGGTTCTCGCCGTACTTGAGCTCCAGGACCTTCTCGTAGTCGCGCATCACGTACTCGGGGAAGTCCCCGTCGGCCTCGCTGAACCAGTTGGCGATCACGAAGTCGTAGTGCGCCGTGCGATGGAAGGCCTTTGTGGCGAGGCCGCGCAGCGTCTCGGCGCCGAGCTCGCCGTCGTTGGCCCTCATCTCGGCGAGCAGTTCGTCGTAGTCGTCGTGGCTGGTGACCACGGCGACGCCGGCGTGGTTCTTGGCGGCGGCGCGGATCATGCTCGGGCCGCCGATGTCGATGTTCTCGATCACGACCTCGTCCTCGACCCCGCGCCTGCCGGCGACCTCCTCGAACGGGTAGAGGCTGCAGACGACCATGTCCACGGGCCCGATGCCGTGCTCCTTGATGGTGGCCATGTGCTCGGGCACGTCGCGGCGCGCGAGGATGCCGGCCATGAGCTTGGGGTGCATGGTCTTGACGCGGCCGTCCAGCATCTCCGGGAAGCCGGTGACCTCTTCGACAAGCGTGACCGGGATGCCGGAGTCTTTGAGGAGCTTGGCCGTTCCGCCGGTCGAGATGACGGTCACGCCCATGTCGGTGAGACCCTTGGCGAACGACTCGACACCGCTCTTGTTGAACACTGAGATGAGAGCTCGCTGGACCTTCACTGGCGCACGCTCCTTCTGACGGACTGACGCGGCGGGGTGCGTGGATGGCTCGGCCGCCCGCCCCGGTGCCTTGCCTGCCGGTAGCCTACAAGAAAGGCAACACCCGGTGAAGAGCCGCGATCGTCAGGCGAAGCGAGCCGCCGCCCTCAGGCCGGGCGGCCCGCGGCGCTCAGGCGAACCGGGTCGCCGCGGCGAGCTGCTCGGCCTCGACCGCGCCGCGCGCGCAGCAGCCAAGGACGTGGTCGTTGACCATCCCGGCCGCCTGCATGAGCGAGTAGGCGGTCGTCGGGCCGACGAAGCGGAAGCCGCGCCGTTTGAGCTCCTTGGCGAGCGCGGCGGACTCGGGGCTCGCGGCGATGAAGTCGGCCCGCGAGCGCGGCGCTTCGTGTGCCTGCGGCCGGAAGCGCCAGAAGAACGCCGCCAGCGACCCGTGCTCCTCGATCACGGGCAGGGCGGCGCGCGCGTTGGCGATCGCCGCCTCGACCTTCGACCGGTTGCGCACGATGCCGGTGTCGGCGAGCAGGCGCTCGCGGTCGGCGTCGCCGAACGACGCGACCGCGGCGATGCCGAAGCCGGCGAAAGCCTCCCGGAACGCCGCCCGCTTGCGCATGATCGTGAGCCACGACAGGCCCGACTGGAACGCCTCGAGCGTGAGGCGTTCGAACAGCCCGTCATCCGTCAGGACGGGGCGCCCCCACTCCCCGTCGTGATAGAGGACGTACTCAGGCGCGCCGCCCACGGACCAGAAGCACCGCGGCAGACCGTCCGGGCCTGGAGCGAGGGCGCCGGAGTCTGGCGCGCCGCCGTAGGAGCTTGGCGCGCCGTCGTGCGGCTCGTCACTCGACGTCACGGTCCTGGCCGAGGCTGTGCTTGGCTTTTGCCAGCAACTCGTTGGCCTGCTTCTGTGCCTTCTCGAGCAGCTCGGCGGCCTCCTTCTTCGCCCGCTCCAGGTACTCGGGCCCCTGCGTCTTCGCCCTCTCGATCAGCTCCTGGCCCTGCTTCTTCGCCTTCTCGACGATCTCCGCCGCGTCGGCCATCGCCTTGTCGGTGGCCGGCTTCGCCTTCTCGCCGAGCTCGCCGGCCTTGACCTTGGCCTTGTCCGTCCACTCGCCGGCGGTCGCCTTGGCCTTGTCCAGCGCCGGGCCCGACTTCTCCTTGGCGTCGTCCGCCAGTTGCTTCGCCTTGCCAGCCGCGTCGTCGGCCATCTTCTTGGCGTCGTCCATGAGTCCCATGAGCGTCTCCTTGCCCGGGTGAGTTGGTGCTCCTGTCTTGAGTCTACCCGCGCGGCGCCTTCCTCCTTCGCTCTCGTTCCATGTGCTTGACTATCATATGACAGACAGATATATTACCCGTCGTCATAGCTGGCGGCGATGGAGGGACGATGCCCCGAGAGAACAAGACCAGGTACGCGGTGCTCGGACTCCTCACGTACGCGCCGCTCTCGGGCTACGACATCCGCCGCATCTACGCCCAGAGCCTCGGTAACTTCTGGAACGAGAGCTACGGCGCCATCTATCCCATCCTCAAGCGGCTGGAGGCGGAGGGTCTCGCCACGTGCGAGGTGGAGCGCCAGCAGGGCAAGCCCGACCGCAACGTCTACACGATCACCGACCTCGGGCGCGACGAGCTGCACCGCTGGCTGGCGCAGCCGCCGGACCCGGTCAGCGAGCGTGTCGAGGTGCTGCTCAAACTCTTTCACGGCTGGGAGGTCGGCCCCGGCGCGATGATCGACCACGTCAAGCAGACGCGCGCCGAGCACGAGGCGCTCCTCGAGCGGTACGCGCACTACGACGAGGCGATGCGGCGCGAGGACGAACCGCCGGCGCCCTACTGGCTCATGACGGTGAGCTGCGGTCAGCACATCAGCAAGGCCTACATCGAATGGTGCGACGAGACGATCGCCAAGCTCGAGCAGCAGCCACCCGAGGCGCGGGCCGGCGAGGAGCGCTGGCGGCCGCTCGCTCACGAACACGCGGAGGAACAGGAATGAACTCAAAGGACAGAAGTGAGACGCAGGCGTTCGCGCCGGAGTCCCGCACGGCGCTGGTGCTCGACGGCCGCGCCGGCGCCGATCCCACACTGGCGCTCATTCACGAGGCGCTACTCGGCGGCCTGGCCGCAGGCGGCTGGGCCGTCGACGATTGGGCGCTGCGCGACGACAAGATCGCCTGGTGCGCGGGCTGCTTCAAGTGCTGGACCAAGACGCCCGGCGAGTGCGCCCACCACGACGGAGGGCGGCAGGTGGCGGAGCGCTGGGTGCGCAGCGACCTCGTCGTGATGCTCACCCCGGTCACCTTCGGCGGCTACTCGTCTGAGCTCAAGAAGGCGCTCGACCACGTGCTGCCGACCTTGCTGCCCTTCATGCAGAAGCGGGACGGGGAGACGCGCCATCCCCAGCGGTATGACCGCACGCGAGACCTGCTGGTGGTCGGCACGGTGCCCGCAGGTGAAACCGACGGACCGGCGGCGCGGACCTTCCGGCGGCTGGTGGAGCGCAACACGCTCAATATGCAGCCGCCGCGCTGGACGGCCGGCGTGCTCGAGAGCGGTGCGAACGAGTGGGAGGTCGGGGTGGCGATCACCGCGCTCCTCGCGGACGTGGGCGTGAACGCGGCGCAAGACACAGAGGACGCCCGCCGGATGGAGGTGCTCGCATGAGGCCTCCCCAGACAGCCCTGCTGCTGATCGGCAGCCCCAAGCCCGGCGCCAGCTCGTCGGAGTCGCTCGGCGCGTATCTCCTCGAGGACCTCGAGAAGCGCGGTCTGAAGACGCAGACGCTCAAGGTGGCGCAGGCGGTGCGCACGGAGGAGGCCACGCAGGGGCTGTACGCCGCCGTGGCCGTGGCCGATCTCATCGTCCTCTCGTTCCCGCTCTACGTGGACAGCCTCCCGGGGCCGGCGATCCGCGCCCTTGAGCTGATCGCCGCGCGCCGCGCCGCCGGGAGCGGCGCGACGGACGCGTCGCCCGGACCGGCCTTCGTCGCCATCTGCCAGTCAGGCTTCCCGGACGTCGACCACAGCGAGGTCGCGCTCGAGATCTGTCGCGAGTTCGCGCGCTCCGCCGGGTTCGAGTGGGCCGGCGGCCTGATCCTGGCCGCCGGCGGCATGATCGGCGGCCAGCCGCTGGCCAAGCTCAGGGGGATGATGCGCTCGGCGGTGCGCGCACTCGACCTCAGCGCGGAGGAGCTCGCCGCCGGGCGCCCGGTGCCCGATGAGGCCGTCGCGCTCATGGCCAAGCCTGCCATTCCCAAGATCGGCTACCGCTTCATGGCCAACCGGGGCTGGCGTTCGCAGATCAAACAACAGGGCGAAGGGGCGTCGCTGGAAGCGCAGCCCTACGCCTGAGGCGCCGGCTGGGCGCGCCGAGACGGTGCTACCAGCGAGGAGTGGCGCGCGCCGACCAGCGGCCGCCGGCGCGCGTGACCGTGACCGGCACGCCAAAGCAGGCGCTCAGCGGCTCTTCGGCGAGGACGGCGGGCGCGGCGCCGCCGGCGACCACGCGCCCGCCCCTCAGCAGCAGCGCGTGCGTCGTGCTCGCCGGCAGCTCCTCCAGATGGTGCGTCACCGTGACGACGGCCGGCGCGGGCCGGTCTCCGGCGAGCGACTCTACCGCCGCCAGCAAGGCCTCGCGCCCGGGCAGGTCCAGGCCGTCAGCCGGCTCGTCGAGCAGGAGCAAGGGCGGGCGCCGCATCAGGGCTCGCGCAAGCAGCACGCGGCGGCGCTCGCCCTGCGAGCAGTCCGCGAACGAGTGATCAGACGCCCCCGCGCAGCCGAACCGCGACAGCAGGCTCGCCGCGCGCTCGACTTCGGCGCCGCCGATCCGCTCCCCGAGCACCTGGATCGTGCCGGTGACGCCGGTGAGCACCACCTCGAGCGCGCTCCGCCGCGGCGAGAAGGCTTCCTCGGTCTTCACGTCGACGTGCCCGATGCGTTCGCGCAGGTCGCGCAAGTCGGCACGGCCGACTCGCTCTCCGAGGATGTCCACCGTGCCGCCGCTGGGGTGGCGCATCCCGGCGGCGATGTCGAGAAGGGTCGACTTGCCCGCTCCGTTGGGGCCGAGTACAGCCCATTGCTCGCCGGCGCCGACGTCCCACGACACGTCGGTGAGGATGGGGATGCGCCGTCTGGAGCGTGGCGCGAGCTCCCACACGGTCAGGTGGGCGAGGGCGAGCGCCGGCGGGGGCGCGGACGGCGCGGTCACGCGCTCAGCCGAGGCGGGCGATGCGCTCGCCGCGGACGCTCAGCCGCGCGGCGGCGGAGGCCGCCGCGAGCGCCTCCGGCTCCTCGGCCGTGAGGCCGACGCGGGCGCGGGCCGGGCCGGTCGGCACTCCCGGTCCTTCGGCCTCGACGCCGGCCGGTCTGCTCTTCTGCACCTTGGGCCAGGCGCGCACCGCGGCCTCGACGCCGTCGCGCCCCTCGTCCGCGAAGGCCTCCGCCAGCTTCGCCTGCACTTCGGTGTCCGGGCTCGCCGCTGCGAACTCCGCCGCCCGCAGCGCGTAGGCGTTGCCGTTGAAGCTCAGCGACACACCGCCCCACGCCCGGACGGCCGCCAGCGGCGGCGTGTCGGTGATCGAGTCGCCCACGTACATGACGCCGGCTCCATCGATGCTCTCGGCGGCGACGATCGCCTCGAGCGCTTCGAGCTTGCGGCCGCCGCCGACGGGGCGCACGGCTTCGGCGAGAGCCTGACTCACCGGGTGCTGCGGCAGCTCCCGCCAGAACAGCTGGTCGAGCTGCCGCACGGTCTCCCGGTCGACGTGGGAGAGCCAGGCGAGCGCCTCGTCCGGGCACGTCCACACGGCCTGGCTGGGGGCGCCGGAGTCTGGGGCGCCGGAGCCGCCGTGCCCGCCGCCGGCCGTGATCGCCTCGTCCGGGTACTGGATCAGCGGGCGCTCGCAGATGCGCGGTACCCAGTCGCGCAGCCACGCGGCCTCGTCCTCCGGCATCTCCCAGGCGTCGAGGCTCAGCTCGGTGCAGCGCACGCTCTCGAACGGGAAGCCGGACAGCGCGCACAGCGCCCGCAGGTACGGCGTGTACGAGGTCGAGATGATGAAGGCGGGCATGAGCGCCCGGATCGCGTCCAGCGTCTGGAGGGCTTTGGGCACGATGAGGACCTGCTCCGCGCTGAAGAGCTCGACGTCCTCGTCGGTCACGTGAAAGGCGCGGAAGAACGGCGGGATGAGGCGCAGCGTGTTCCCGGCGTTGTACCCGGGCCTGCGAGCGACGTCCACGAGGAAGTCGTCGTACTTGCTGAGGCGCGCGAAGAACTCGGCGCCGTCCGGCAGGAAGCGCTCCGCGATCTCCTGGGCGTTGTCGTTGCGGGTGAGCGGGCCTTCGCAGTCTGTGACGTAGATGCGGCGCGGCGCTTCGTCGTGACCCGCCGCGCCGCCCACCCCGCCGCTCGCCGCCTCGCCGGCGGGCGTCATCGCTTCGCGACCTCTTCGTCCACGAGCTCGGTGAGGTCCATCGGCAGACGCGCCGACTCGGCGAACACGGCGCCTGCGGCGGTGTTGAGGTGTCCCTCGGCGAACAGGCGCAGCGTCTGGTACAGCAGCGGGATCTCGCGCACCTCGCCGCGCCGCCGGATCTCGGCGAACAGCGGCTCGTCCTCGCCCTCCGCGGCGGCGATCTCGGCCACGCTCATGGTCTTGCGCTTCTCGCGGAACTGCGCCCAGAGATCGGTCCAGTCGTCGCCGCGGAGCGGCAGGCGGAAGTAGCCGATCACGGGGCCGCGGTCGAGTTGCGCCGTCGCCAGATGCATCATGGCGCCGGTCTCCGCGGCTTCGCCTTCGAGCAGCTGCCAGATGACCTTCTGCCAGGTGCCGGTGGGGCCGCCGGGGAGTGCGGGATGCAGGTTGAGGATCGCGTAGCGGCGGCACATGGCCGGGCTCGTGATGAGCATGTACCCGGCCATCACGAGCACGCCGAGGCGGTAGGGCACGAGCAGGTCCATCACGCCGCGATGGTACTCCTCGCGCCACGCGGCGCGGCTCACCGACTCCTTCTGCGCCGCCGCCCAGCTCTGCGCGCTCGACAGCGTCACGAGCGGGATGCCGAGGCGCTCGACGAGATCGAGGAACCGGTCGCTCTCGGGGGATTCGCCGCGCTCGCGGTCACAGAACGCGGCGGCAATGTCGAGTGGGATGTCGTCCTGCTGCGCCCGCGCGACGATGTCGGAGAGCAGGTTGCACGCGGCCTGGTCGTGGCCGCTGGAGAGCCAGCCGATCCTCACTCGGCGCTCCAGCGCTCGCCGCCCTCGGCTTCGCCGCGCTCCTCAGCCAGCCGCCCCTGCCAGGCCGCGGCGTCGGGATAGGTGCTGCGCCCGACGCCGCTGATCCCGCGGCTGGCCGCCCAGGCGGCGAGGCGGCCGGCGCCTTCGAGGCCCACCTGCTCGATCATGGCGGCGAGGAAGCCGGCGGCGAAGAGGTCGCCGGCGCCGGTGACGTCGACGACCTCGGCCGGCATCGGCGGCACGTACATGTCGACGCGCCGGCCGACGAGCCGGGCGCCGCGGCCGCCCATCTTGCACACCACGAGGCCGACGCCGGCGTTGAGCACGAAGTCGAGCGACTCGGGGAGCGAGAGGCCGCAGAGCATCTCGAGCTCCTTCTCGGTGGCGAAGAGGTAGTTGCAGCGCTGCAGGATCGGCAGGAACCGCTTGACGCCCTTGCGGGCGTAGATCTCGCCGGGGTCGAAGGCGATCTCGGTCTCCGGCGGGAGCCGCTCGAGCAGCACCAGCTGGGCCTCGAGCGGCCCGTCGCCGGCGAAGCTCGTGAAATAGGCGAAGCGCGTCCTGGGCGGACGTTTGGGCACGTCGCCAGGTGAGAAAGCGTCGTTCGCGGCCGGCCACACGAGGTTGCGGCGCTCGCCGTCCTCGTCCAGGAGCACGTAGACGCGCCCGGTCTCGCCGTCACGGGCGACCAGCCTGCCCTCGGCGGGGGCCAGCTCCTTGAGCAGGTAGAGACCGTCGTCGTCGGCGCCGATCCGGCCGACCATGGCGGCCCGGTAGCCGAGGCGCGCCAGCGCGTGCGCGGTGTTGGCGGCCTGGCCGCCGCCGGAACGCGCGGGCGCGACGTGCGCCAGCGCCTCTTCGACGGCCCGCCGCACGTCGGCGTCCATGAACTGCTCGGTGCCCGGCGGCCCCAGCTCTTCCCAGAGCGGGAAGCTGCGCGGCAGGCGGTAGATCAAGTCGACGTTGAGGGCTCCGCAGCCGATGAGGTCGGTCGACCTCACAGTCTGAGCTCTCCCTCGTAGCGGACCGCGGCGCCGTCGCCACGCGGGACGACCTTGCCGACGACGACGCCCTCCAGCTCGTGCTTGGCGATCACGGCGAGGTTCTTCTCCACGTGCTCGGGCGCCATCGCCACGACCATGCCGAGGCCGCAGTTGAAGGTGTCGAGCATCTCCGCCGGCTTCACGCCCAGGGAGTGGAGCCACTCGAAGACCGGCCCCGGCTCCCACGACTCGAGGTCGAGGACCGCCGCCAGGCCGTCCGGCACGGCGCGCCCGACGTTGTCGGGGAAGCCGCCGCCGGTGATGTGGGCGGCGGCATGCACGCCGCCGGCGTGCCCCAGGTCGTGCAGCACCGGGCTGTAGATCACGGTCGGGGTCAGCAGGACTTCGCCGACCGACGCGTTGGGGCCGGCCTTGCGGCAGAACGCTCCGCCTTCGCTGAGGAACTTGCTGTGCAGGTCGATGGCGTGCTCCTTGAGCAGGTGGCGCACGAGGCTGAAGCCGTTGGAGTGAAGGCCGCTGGAGCAGATGCCGAGGAGGGCGTCGCCCTCGGCGACGAGGTGCGGTCCCCAGAGCTCGTCGCGCTCCGCCAGGCCGACGGCGAAGCCGGCCATGTCGAAGTCGCCGTCCGGGAACTGCCCCGGGTGCTCGGCGGTCTCGCCGCCGAGCAGCACGCACTGCGCCAGCACGCAGCCTTCGTCGACACCGGCGACGATCTCGGCGACCTCCTCCGGCACGACCTTGCCGACCACGAGGTAGTCGAGGAAGAACAGAGGGACGGCGCCGCAGGCGGAGACGTCGTTGACGCTCATCGCGACGAGGTCGATGCCGATGCTGCCGAGGCTGTCCATCGTGCGCGCCAGCTCGATCTTGGTGCCCACGCCGTCGGTGCCGGCGACCAGCACAGGGTCTTTGTACTTGGGCAGCCGCATCGCGCCGCCGAAGCCCCCGAGGCCGCCGAGCACCAGCGGATGCCGGGTGCTCTTGAGGCGCTCCTTCATGAGCTTGACGGCAAGGTTGCCGGCCTCCACGTCCACGCCGGCGGCCTTGTAGGTGAACTCGTCGTTCGCGCTCATGCGACTCCTTCCCCAGTCGTCAAGGCAAGTCTACGTGCAAGGGACCCGCAGCCGCCAGCAGGACGCCCGCCGTGGGCGCACCGGGCGCGACTCTCCGGCTGCGCGTCGGGTGCGACTCGCCGGCGGTGCGCCGCCGGCGTCGCCCACGCTCCTCAGAGCAGCCGCGAGAACAGCCGGTACACGGAGTTGCGGAACCGGATGCGGCGGCTGAGCGACTCGATGGCCTCGGGTGTCACTTCGACGCAGCTCTCGATGTCGCGCTCGTAGTGCTCCGCGGCTTGCCGCGCGATGCCCTCGTCGTAGAAGACCGACACGACCTCGTCATGCAGGATGATGCTGCGGATGTCCCAGTTGCAGGTGCCGATGATCGCCACCTGGTCGTCCACCGTGACCGTCTTGGCGTGCAGGAAGCCGGCTTTGTACTGGTAGACCCGCACGCCGGCCCTGAGCAGTTGCGGGTAGTAGGCCTGGGCGGCGTAGAACGGGATCTTCTTGTCGGGCACGCCGGTCATCATGAAGCGTACGTCCACGCCGCTCGCCGCGGCGGTGCACAGCGCCGTCATCAGCGGCTCGTCGGGCACGAAATATGGCGACTGGATCCAGACGCGCTGGCGCGCGTCGCCGAGCGCCGTGATGAACACGTCGCGGATCGTCTTGAACGTCGTGCCGACGCTCGAGTACAGCACCTGGACGGGGACGCCGTCGCCGCGCCCGTGCTCGGCCGGCGGCGGCATGTAGGCCGTGGCCAGGTCCTCCTTGCCGCCGTTGAGCAGCCAGGTGGCGGCGTACAGCATGAGGTACGGCGCCACGACCGGGCCGGTCATGCGGAAGTGCGTGTCGCGCCACACGTCGAAGCGCGATCCCCCGTCGATGTACTCCTGCCCCATGTTCATGCCGCCGCTGTAGACGGTCTCGCCGTCGATGATCGCCATCTTCATGTGGTTGCGGTAGTTGATGCGCGGCAGGCGCCTGTAGCAGGGCGCCACGGTCGCGCCGGCCCTGGCGAGGCGCTTGAGCTCGTCCTTCTTGTAGGAGATGCAGCTCAGCCAGTCGTACAGGATGTGCACCTCGACGCCGGCGGCGAGGCGCCCGAGCAGGACGTCGGTGACCTTGGCCGTCAGCTCGTCCTGCTTCCAGATGAGGTACATGAGGTGGATGTAGCGCTGCGCCTTGCTCATGTCCTCGAGCAGGGCGGGGAACTTCTCCGCCCCCGCGTAGAAGATATCCACCGTGTCGGCGGGGAGCGGGACGGCGTCGTCCTCGGTGCGACCCGTCGCCTCGATCCTCTGCCCGGCCGTCCCTGCGAGCCCGGCGACCACGGCCTCCGAGAACTCCGTGTTGGCCGCCATCACCGGAGCGAGCGTCTTGCCGGTGACCTCCTCCATCTGCGCCATGATCCGCGTGCGCCCGGGCGAGTCACGGCGGAAGTTGCGGCCGATGAAGAAGTAGGCGACGAGGCCCAGCACCGGGATCAGCAGGATGACGAACAGCCAGGCGAGGACGATGCTCGGCTCGCGATCGTCGGTGGCGAGCGCGATCACCACACCGGCGATGGCCAGGAGCAGGAGGATGTCGAGCGCCCAGAATCCGAAGCTCGAGAGGCTGAAGTCGAGGATCGCGAGGTGCGCCATCACAGTCCCCAAGGCCGCGTCGACCGCCGGCGTCACGCCCCTTCTCCGGCCGCCGGGGCATCGGCTGCGGCCGAGTCGGCGAGAGCGTCGACGTCGTCGGCGTAGGGCGAGGGCGGAGACTCCGGCGCCGCCGGGGCGTCCTCGTCGCCGTCCGGCGCGTCGGTCAGACCGGGATCGTCATCGGGCGCCGAGTCCGGCGCGGTGTCGGCGTCGAGATCGCCGTCTGCAGTGGCCGGCTCACCGACGTCGCCTGCCGGATCTGCCTGAGGTCGCGTGTCGTCGCCCATGATCGTCGGTCCGCTGCGGCCCGTCAGGACTCGCAGGCTGCGGGCGCGCCCTTCTCGAAGCGCATCTTGCACATCGCGAACTCCTCGGGCACGGCGATGGGGTAGTCGCCGTCGAAGCAGGCGCGGCAGAACTGGCTTCTGGGCAGGCCGGTGCTGTCCTGGAGGCCGTCGAGCGTGAGGTAGTGCAAGCTGGTGGCGCCGACCTTGGCGCGGATCTCCTCCACACTGAGGTTGGCGGCGATGAGCTCGGCGCGCGTGGCCATGTCGATGCCGTAGTAGCAGGGCCACTGGATCGGCGGCGAGCTGATGCGCAGGTGCACCTCCTTGGCGCCGGCGGCGTAGAGCATGTCCACGAGCTTGCTCGTGGTGTTGCCGCGCACGATGGAGTCGTCGACGACCACGAGCCGCTTGCCGCGGATCACGGCGCTGAGCGGATTGAGCTTCATGCGGATGCCGACCTGGCGCAGCTGGTCGTCGGGCTGGATGAACGTGCGGTGCACGTAGCGGTTCTTGATGAGGCCCTCGGCGTAGGGGATGCCGGAGGCGGCGGCGTAGCCGATCGCCGCCGGCATGCCGGTGTCCGGCACCGGGATCACGAGGTCGGCCTCGACCGGCGCTTCCATCGCCAGATGCTTGCCCATCTCCTGGCGCACCACGTGCAGCGTCTTGCCGTTCATGACGCTGTCCGGGCGCGCGAAGTAGATGAACTCGAAGATGCAGAGCGCGGGGCGGGCGCCCTCCAGCTCCACGCGCTCGCTGCGCAAGCCGTGCTCGCTGTCGGCGATCACGATCTCGCCCGGCTGGATCTCGCGCACGAACTGGGCGCCGATGATATCGAGACCCGAGGTCTCGCTGCTGAACACGGGGTGACCCTCGTAGCTGCCGAGGCAGAGCGGGCGCACGCCGTAGGGGTCGCGGAAGCCGACGAGGGCGTCGCCGCTCATCACCGCCGCCGAGAACGCGCCGCGGATCTTGGCGACCGCCGTGCGCACGGCGCCGAGCAGGTCGCCCTCCGCCTCGTGGGCGATGAGCGCCGTGATGACCTCGGTGTCGGTGGTCCCCGAGAACTTGACGCCCTCGGCGACGAGCTCGTCACGCAACTCCGTGGTGTTGACGAGGTTGCCGTTGTGGCCGAGGGCGATCACGTCGCCGTTGCGACTGCGCACCAGAGGCTGCGAGTTCTGCCAGTGGCTGGCGCCCGTGGTGGAGTAGCGCACGTGGCCGATGGCGTGCTGACCGCTGAGGCTCTGCAGCATCTGCTCGTTGAAGACCTGGCTGACCAGGCCGAGGTCCTTGATGACCGTGATCTGGCCTTCGTCGCTCACGGCGATACCGGCGCTCTCCTGGCCGCGATGCTGGAGCGCGTAGAGGCCGAAGAAGGTGAGCCGGGCGACGTCGCACCCCGGCGCATGGATGCCGAAGACGCCACAACTGTCGTGGAGGCGGTCGTCGTACACGGTGCTGTTCCTGCCGATCGTCAGGCGAGCCGTTGCGGGAGCGACTCGTAAGCAGAATGGAGCTCGCTCACCGGGACGGTGAAGAGCTCCTCGCCCTCCATGGTACACCGGAGGTCGGCCCCGGTCACCCGGCCGGCGACGCGGTGCGGCAGACCGCCGAGGAGCTCCTCCAGAGCGGCGAGCTTCTCCGGCGCGACGCTGACGACGATGCGGCTGGGAGCCTCGCCGAAAAGTGCGAGGTCCGGCCGCCCGGCGGCGCCGGCGACGGCCGCCGTGGCGCCGAGGTCCACGTCGGCGCCGAGCCAGCGGCCCCGGCCGGCGACGCGCGCCGGGGAGTCCGGGTCGGCGTACACGGCGCCGCCGTCCGAGCCGCTGGCGATGGCGCATTCGGCCAGCGCGACGGCGAGTCCGCCCTCGGCGCAGTCGTGCGCGCTCTTGAGCAGCCGCGCGGCAACGGCCGCGCGCACCTTGGCCTGCAACTCGGCTTCGAGCTGCAGGTCCACGTCCGGCACGCGGCCGGCGACGGTGCCGTAGGCGATCTTCTGGTACTCGGAGCCGTCCATCCAGCCGGCCTCGGGGCCGAGCACGACGATCACGTCGCCCTCGGCCTTGAAGGCGTCGTCGAGGTGGATGCTCACGTCGTCGTAGATGCCCAGCATGCCGATCATCGGCGTGGGGTAGATGGCCTGGCCGAAGCTCTCGTTGTAGAAGCTCACGTTGCCGCTCACGACCGGCGTGTCGAGCGCCTCGCAGGCCTCGGCGATGCCCTCGACGGCCTGCTCGAACTGCCAGTAGATCTCGCCCTTCTCCGGGTTGCCGAAGTTGAGGCAGTCGGTGACCGCGACGGGCAGCGCGCCGGCACAGCTCAGGTTGCGCGCCGCCTCGGCGACGGCCGCCTTGGAGCCTCGATAGGGATCGAGGTAGCAGTGGCGGCCGTTGCAGTCGTTGCTGAAGGCGATGCCGCGCTGCGTGTCCTTGATGCGCAGCACCGCGGCGTCGCTGCCGGGGATCTGCACCGTGTTGGCCTGGACGATGTAGTCGTACTGCTCCCAGGCCCAGCGCTTGCTGGCGATGTTGGGCGCGGCGAGGAGCTGCGTGAGCGCCGCGCCGAGGTCCTGCGGCCGCGGGTACGACCCGTCGTCGACGGTGACCGGGTCGTCGACCAGGTAGCCCGGCTTCACGGAAGGCGTGCGGATGACCGGGCTCTCGTCCGCCAGCCGCCGGGCCGGGATGTCGGCCACGCGCTCGCCGTGCCAGTGGATGCGCAGCATCTTGCTGTCGGTGACCTCGCCGATGACGGTGCAGTCGAGGTCCCAGCGCTCGCACACTTCGCGCACGTCGGCGAGCTGCTCCTCGGTGACGATCGCCAGCATGCGCTCCTGGCTCTCGCTGATCATGATCTCCCACGGCTCCATGTCCGCTTCGCGCAGGGGCACGCGGTCGGCGTGGATGTCGAGCCCGACGAAGCCTTTGCTCGACATCTCGCTGCTCGAGCTCGTGAGGCCGGCGGCGCCGAGGTCCTGCATGCTCACCACGAGCTTGCGGTGGATGAGCTCGAGGCAGGCCTCGATGAGCTTCTTCTCGGTGAACGGGTCGCCGACCTGGACGCTCGGGCGTTTCTCCTCGAGCGTCTCGTCGAACTCCTGGCTGGCGAGCACGCTGGCGCCGCCGATGCCGTCGCGGCCGGTCTTGGAGCCGATCAGCACCACGTGGTTGCCGACGCCGCTGGCGATGGCGCGCACGATGCCGTCGGTGCGGATGAGACCGGCGCTCATGGCGTTGACCAGGCAGTTGCCCTCGTAGCTGGGCTCGAAGTAGATCTCGCCGCCGATGGTCGGGATGCCGAGGCAGTTGCCGTAGTGGGCGATGCCGCCGACCACGCCGTCGAGCAGGAAGCGCTGGCGCGGCTCGGTGAGCTCGCCGAAGCGCAGCGAGTCCATGCTCACGCACGGCCGCGCGCCCATGGTGAAGATGTCGCGCACGATGCCGCCGACGCCGGTGGCGGCGCCCTGGAACGGCTCCACCGCCGACGGGTGGTTGTGGCTCTCGACCTTCATCGCCACGGCCCAGCCGTCGCCGACGTCGATGATGCCGGCGTTCTCGCCCGGACCCTGTAGGATGCGCGGCCCGCTGGTCGGGAACCGGCCCAGGATGGGCCGCGAGTGCTTGTAGCTGCAGTGCTCGCTCCACATGAGCGAGTAGATCGCGAGCTCCACGTACGTGGGCTCGCGCTCCTGGATGCGCTTGATGTGCTCGTACTCGTCCTCGGTGAGACCGAGCTTGATCGCGGCGGCGAGGTCAGCGGTGCGGTTCACGTACGTCATGCCGTCACCTCCGCGGCGCGCAGCACGGTGTCGATGATCGACTGGAAGAGCTTGCGCCCGTCGGCGCCGCCGGCCAGATCGGCCTCCACTGAGTTCTCCGGGTGCGGCATCATGCCGAAGACGTTGCGCGCCTCGTTGCAGACGCCGGCGATGTCGTCCAGAGCGCCGTTGGGGTTGGCGCCATCCGCCCGCTCGCCGGCCGCGTTCACGTACCGCAGCACGATCTGGTCGCCGGCCTTCATGCGCGCCAGCGTGTCTGGGTCCACGGTGTAGTTGCCCTCGTTGTGCTTGACGACGATGCGCAGGAGCTCGCCCTGCTCGCAGGCGCCGGTGAACGGCGTCTCCGTCGTCTCCACGCGCAGGTTGACGTAGCGGCAGACGAACTTGAGCCCGGTGTTGCGGATGAGGCCGCCGGGCAGGAGGCCGGCCTCGACCAGGGTCTGGAAACCGTTGCAGATGCCCATCACGAGGCCGCCGTCATCGGCGAAGTCGATGACCGACTGCATGATCGGGCTGAAGCGCGCGATGGCGCCGCAGCGCAGGTAGTCGCCGTAGCTGAAGCCGCCCGGCAGGATGACGGCCTGCACGCCCTGCAGGTCGGTGTCCTTGTGCCAGAGGTAGCGCACGTCGGTGCCGGGGAACGTGGAGATGGCGTGGTGGGAGTCGGCGTCGCAGTTGCTCCCGGGGAACACGACGACGCCGAAGCGCACGGGGCCGGAGCTCATGCCTCAGCCCTCACGGATCTCGAAGGTGTAGTCCTCGATGATCGGGTTGGAGAGCAGCCGGCGGCACATGTCGTCGACCTGCGCGCGGGCGGCGTCGGCGGTGAGGCCCGGGCCGTCGATGACGAGATCGATGATCTTGCCGATCTGGACGCCGCTCACCCCGGTGAACCCGAGGTTCGGCAGCGAGCGTTCCACGGCCGCGCCTTGAGGGTCGAGGATCCCATGCTTGGGGGTGACGTAGACGCGGACGTTCATCGGCTCCACCTGCCCGGAGAGTGTGTGCGGGGACGGGGCCGAGTCTATCGCAGATGACGTCCCCGCTGGAGTGCGGGCAGGGCCCGCGCCGCCGCGCCTGCGGGGCGCGCGCGGCTGCACGAGAAGGCGCCCCCCTCAGCCGCGCGCGAGCGCGGCCCTGGGGGGCGCCTGAGTCGCGCGGCGGCGCCGGTCAGGCGGCGCGGCGGGCGGCCTCCTCGGCCTTCTTGCCCAGGTGCTCGCCGATCTCGTCGGTGGCGTTCTTGAACTCCTCGAGGTCGGTGTTCTGCGCGTGGAGGTAGGTGCTGTAGAACTGGGTGTCGCCGGCCATGCGCGCCGCCTCTTCCAGCTGGGCATCGGTGGTGCCCATCATCTGCGTCGCGCTCTGGTGGAAGTAGGTGCAATACGGGCAGTGGATCGCGGATGCCACTGCGTAGCCGATCAAGTGCTTCTCGCGCGCCGTGAGTATGGTGTCGCCGAGCTGGAACTCCTTGAACTCGCTCCAGGAACGATCGAGCGTGCCGTCCGGCATGCTCGCAAAGAAGTCGGGAATCTGGCCGAGGGTCTCGCGGATGTCGCGCTCGGTGTCGTGCCGGCTCATGAGGGACCTCCGTCCTGCGAAGGATCAGGAATAGTGTGCGTTAGCGCACCATTGGAGTTCCCCTGAGGCACACCGACTAACCATCGGCCGTCGCGGCCTTGCTGGGGCCCGGCTCATCCGCTTGGCCGCCTCCGGCGAGGGGGCTCGCCGCCTGGTCGCTCGCCCGGCCGCGCCTATGCAGTCTCGACGCCCACGTGTTCGAGGATGAACTCCACCGTGCGCACGTCGTAGTCGATGCGGTGCTCGAGCCCGCTGATCTCGTGGCCCTCGTCGGGGTAGACGACCACCTCGCAGCTCTTGCCGCGCTCGGCAAGCATCTGCGCCACTTCGCGCGACTGCCGCGGCGGGCAGCGCGGGTCCAGCTCGCCGGCGAGCAGCAGCAGCGGCGCCTGGATGCGGTCGAGATGCTTGATCGGCGAGTAGTACTCGAGCTTGGCGCGGTCCTTCACGGGGTCGCCGGTGTTCTCGCGGTCCCACCAGCGCAGGTCTTCGCGGATCGCAGGGTCCATCGCGGAGTCGATGAAGTCGAAGAACGGCACGCCGGCCACGCCGGCCGCCCATAGCTCAGGGAACTGCGTCACCATCGCCATCGTGAGGAACCCGCCCCAGCTGCGGCCGGTCACGGCGATGCGCGCGGGGTCGCAGCCGAGCGCGACGAGATAGCGGTGGGAGGCGGCACAGTCGAGCGCCTCGCCCTGGCCCATGAGGAAGCGGTTGGCAAGTTGCCAGGTGCGACCGTAGCCGTCGCTGCCGCGGTAGTTGGGGTGGAGCACGGTGACGCCGGCGGCGACGAAGGCCTGGCGCAGCGCGTCCCACTCGTTGGAGTGGTGCCAGGTGGGGCCGCCGTGGATCATCACGACGGCGGCGCCGTTGGGCTCCTCCGGCTCGACCAGGAGGCCGGGCACCTCGGCGAGGTGGTCGAGACTGCGGAAGTGGACCGGCTCGCCGCTGCGGAAGTCGTGGCCGGCGAGCTCCGCCGGCAGCGACTCGACCAGCGGCGTGGCGGTGCCGTCGGCGAGCTCGACGCGGTAGATGTCGCCGGGCACGCCCGGCCCGCTGAACACGCAGAGCAGCGCCGAGCCGTCGGGCACGAAGCTCGGCGCGTAGTGATTGCCGGCGCCGACGCTGAGCTCGCTCACGGCGCCCGTCCGCAGGTCGATGTGGCACAGGCCGGTCTCGGCCTCGCAGTCGACGAGGAAGGCGAGGCCGGCGCCGTCCGGCGCCCAGACGGGATGATGCGCGTCCAGCGGCCCGTCCCAGACCCAGGTCACGGCGCCGGAGGCGACGTCGTACAGGCCGATCGCGGGGTGGTCGCCCGGGCCGCCGTTGAAGGCGAGCGTGAGCCCGTCGGGCGACCACGCCGGGTGACCGGCGAGGAAGCTGTCGTCGCCGCCGACCACGGCCGCCTCGCCGGTCGCCGCGTCGACGACGTACACGGCCGTGTCCTGGCCGCGTGTGCCGCACGCTACGGCCAGGCGCTCGCCGTCCGGCGACCAGCGCGGCGAGGTCTCGGTGTACGGGCATTGGAGAAGGTGCACGATCCCGTCGCCGCGGGGCGTCACCGCCGCCGGCATCACGGCGATGCTGTAGCCGGCGCCGTGCGAGGCGGTCATGGCGATGCGCGCGCCGTCCGGCGACAGGTCGAAGTCCTGGAGCGGCGAGAGCTCAGGCGTATCGGGGAGGAGGTCCTCGAGCCGCCCGCTCGCGAGCTCGCAGCGGTAGAAGTCGAAGCGCTCGGAGCCGCGGTCGTCGCGTGAGAAATACAAGTAGAGGCCGTCGGGCGAGAAAGTCGGCGACCAGCAGGGGTCGTCGACAGCACCGACACGGCGCGGCTCGCCGCCGTCGAGGTCGAGCGTGAAGATCTGCCAGTCGCCATCGCGATACCACTGGAAGGCGAGCGTGCGGCCGTCCGGGGAGACCGCGTACGGCCGGTAGTCCTGGCAGACCGCCGCGACGGTGGCGAGTCGTTCGATGAGCCTGGTCCCCACGACGCGCGTCCTCCCGCGTTGCGGCCGGCGCCGCGTGCGGCACCGGCCGAAGCCTTCAGTACCTGGTCCAGCGGCTAACTGTAGCCGTTTCGCGCGAACCTGGAAAACCGCCGGGCGCCGGGTGCCACGCCCGTGACCCGGCGCCAAGCGCCAAACGCCACGCCCGTGACCCGTCGCCCGGCGCCGCGTCCGACGCGGGCGGCACGATCGTCAACGCCCGCTCGGCCGCAACGTGAACCAGGCGCCCGCGAAGAATCCACCCCAAGGCTGATGCGCGGAGGCGAGATGGAGCAAGTGCGGCCGGCCGGCTCAACCCGAGGGCTGACGACAGTGCCGGCCCGCAGGGCTATGCTCTGCGGGCCACGATCTCCGGCGGCAGGCGCACCAGCCACGCCGGCGCTCAGGGCCCCCAGCCCTCCGGCGCCGCCGGTCATGCCTCATGGGAGGTCGTGATGACCCCGAACGCGTCCCGCGATCGCTCCGTCGACCGCGCGGCCTCCTTGGCCATGACAGGCGCCGGCCTCACCCAGCCCCCCACCCCCACCCTCCCCCTGGGGGCCGGCGGCCCGCGC
>Ga0316226_1000744_pt1 | contig 40408 bp, 27 predicted proteins | sample TBH18017metaG_FD_206009 | JGI IMG/M metagenome (GOLD analysis project Ga0316226, IMG submission 206009) | Freshwater microbial communities from Trout Bog Lake, Wisconsin, USA - TBH18017 | ecosystem: Environmental > Aquatic > Freshwater > Lake > Hypolimnion/Profundal zone | place: USA: Wisconsin...
GCGGCCGCGACCCACGCCAGAAGCGGCTGATCGCCTCAGATGCGCTGGATGTAGAGCAGATTCTTGGACTTCATGCCTACTTTGGCGGGACGATGCAGAATGGCGCTTTGCCGACGGATTTTCGTCGTGCGAGCGATTTTATGGATGAGAAGAAATGGACTCCTGAAAGACGTATACGTTTCAGTGCTGGATGGGGGACCTTTTTGACCAACGATTTCCGCGGCTGTAATCCGCAGGGCGATGAGAGCTTTAATCCGGTTAGCCTGGTTTGCAAACTGAGCGACACGGACGGCAGGCCAGCGGTGAAGCTGTCAGATAATTATTCAAAGGCGCTGGGCAACGCAGAGGAGATTGAGCGGTACCGTAGGGTGTTTGGCACAGCGGGCGTGGCGGACGTGCCTGTTCTCGCTTAAGTCCGCTCGATTGACCGAGACAACTGCGCAATCTAAAATTATCAGCCGTGGCACGTAGGGAGTCGTTTGCGCGCGCTACGGAATATAGTGAACTGCATTTCTGTCTCTCCTTGAGTTGCCAACAATTCGGCTCACAGGTCGCACTCCTACTTTTTAACCGCTGCACAGGGGCCACTCCATGAAAAACAATTCCAATTTTGCTTCGCTTACACGGCGGAGTTTTATAGCAGGATCGACAATGCTCCTTGGCGCGAGCGCGCTTGAGGGACTTGATGTTCACACCTTGCCAGTGAAGAGCTGGGCGCATCCGCGGGGAGATGAGCGCAACCTGCTGGCAAAGCAGTGCGGCCCGGACGCATTGAAAGCGAGCCTGCTCTCGATTGAGGAGTACAAGCCGTATCCGAAGATTGGGAACGCGGCGTGGGCGAATCTTCGGCCCGAGATGCGGGCCGCCTTTGTCGCCGAGGGCGAGAAGAATCTGAATCACGCTTTCGAGTCGCTTTCCGCGACACTGATTCTCAGCTATCCGCGGGTGGGCAACCGCTCAAACTACGAAAAGGGACGTAGGGCAAATCTGGCAGCAATTCATTCCCTGACTCTGGCCGAGTGCGTTGAGAACAAAGGGCGTTTCCTGGACGACATTACCAACGGCCTGTGGTGCATCTGCGAACAGAGCTTCTGGGGCGTTCCGGCGCACCTCTACATCCAGAAGGCTGGTTTGGGACTGCCTGATCCCAAGGACCCGATTGTGGACCTCTTTGCGGCAGATACCGCAGCAGAGTTGGCGACGGTGGTTTATCTGCTGGGCGACAAGCTGGACAACATTTCCCCCTTCATTACCGAACGGGTTTATCTGGAGACGGAGCGGCGCATTCTGAAGCCGTTGCTGGTGCAGAATTTTATGTGGATGGGCCTGCCCAGCTCGAAGCGCCGCGACGATTTGCCGTGGGATGCGACGCCCGAGGGCCAGGTCCAGCCGGTAAATAACTGGGATGCGTGGATCTGCTGGAACTGGCTGACGATTGCGCTGCTGATGGATCGTGATGCGGCGCGCCGCACGGCCGGTGTGCAGAAGGCCATGGTGTGTCTCGACAACTTCATCAATACGTATCCCGATGACGGTGGCTGCGAAGAGGGATGCTCCTACTGGAACCGGGCACCGGGCGCTATGCTGGAAGCGCTGGATATTCTGGGCTCAGCCACCAAGGAACGAGTTAACATTTGGCATGAGCCGCTGCTGCGCCGGATGGGCGAATTCATTGTGAAGGCGCGCATAGCCGACGATCTGTTCCTGAACTCAGGCGATGCGCATACCAAGCAGGGACTGGACCGCGATGTGCTGTTCCGCTATGGCAAGCATGTAGATAGCCCGTTGATGATTTCGCTTGCCAAAGGAGACTTCCCGACCAACTACATGCCGCACACCCTGCCGTCGATCTTTGGTGAGGCCGCGCTGCGCGCTGAGCCCAACCATACCGCGCCCCTGGTGAAGGACGTATGGCTGCCTCAGACAGCGCTGATGGCTGCCCGCATGCAAGAGAACAGCGCCAAGGGCCCGTATCTTGCCTGTATTGCCTCGGACAACGGCAAGAGCCATAGCCATAACGATACCGGCAGCTTTTGGATCTATGTTGATGGCGAACCGGTAATCATAGATTTAGGAGCGGAGTCATACCAAAAGCAGAGCTTTGATGAGCACCGCTATGAGCTGGCCTCAACCGAATCGGCCTACCACAATCTGCCGACTATTGGGACAGTGCAACAGGGCGTTGGGTCGGCCTATCGCGCAACCGACCTTCACTACATGGCAGATGGAAACACATCCCAAATGGAGATGAATCTTACAGATGCATATCCGGCAGAAGCCGATTTGCGCGAGTGGAAGAGGAGCGTTGCACTTGACAGGGCTAAGAGCCAGATCTCAGTGCAGGACAGGTTTGCTCTGCGCTCGAAGCCGAGCGAGATTACCTGGTCTCTGATGACTTGCCGTGAGGTGAAGGTGGAGAACGGGAAGTTGCGTTTTGTGCCGAGAGCAGCAGATCACTCGGGCGAAGTGACACTCGATTACGACGCCACATTGCTGACAGCTGCCGTGGAGACGATGAAGCTGACGAATACCGGGCTGGTAGACGTTTGGGGGCCGGTTGTGTATCGCGTGTTGCTGAAGACAAAGAGGCTGATGACGGGCGGGGAGTGCAGGCTGATGTTTCGCCCGAGCACTATCTAAGCAGAGGCAGCTTGCTCTTTTCCTGTAATCAAATCCGGCCGCGCTGATGGTAAACCCACTGCGCGGCCGGATTTTTTGTTGCTGTTCGAATTTCAGTTACTTGCGATTGAAGGGCGAGAAGCCGAAGGTTACTGAGACTGAGAAACTGCGTCCCGCCATGATGCCGGTGGTATCTGCGCCGGCAGTGGCAAAACCCGTAGTGGCGATGAACTGATCCGTGTATGTGGTTCCGTTTGTGCCTACAAAAGTGGCCGGAGTTGCTTTCGTGGCCAGTGTGAGGGTTTGCAGGTTGTGGGCATCAAGTAGATTGACTCCACTGAGTCGAATCTTGGTCTGGTCAAAGATGGAATGATTCCGGATAGTGTAGTTGACGTAGCCATCGACAGTGCTAAACGGGGCGATGATGGCTTGATTGTGGTAGGCCTTGTTGTCAACTCGTTCCTCGCCGACACGCTTGTTAAAGACGCCAAGGTCCAAGCCTCGGCTCTGATAGGTGAGGCCCTGGAACTCAGTATCTGTGGGGGTTTGCGCAATCCACAGGCCATCAGGCGCCTTTTGAGAGTAAGGAGCTGCGGCTGTTCCGGCATTCAGAGTACCCGTGTAGTTGGCATTGGAAGCGCTTGCGTTGAGGTACAGATTCAGGCCGGTTGCAACGACAAACGTGCCTTCAAACTCAATGCCCTTGGTGATGGAACTGGGTTGCAGGAAGTTGACCGTCTCCGTGGTTGTAGGGTCGATGACGCTGGAGTAACTGTTCTGGAAACGGATGTGGTACGCATCCGCATCGAGCGTGACCTTGTTTCCCTTATATACGGTACCCACCTGGTAGGTAGTGGACTTCTGCTGTTTGGGCGGAGTGAGGAGGCCTGGAGTGGGGACGGCCACGGAAGGAGTGTGGTTGAAGTCATAGACGTTGCTGGGGGGCACGATGCTGCCAGTAGATGCCTGGCCATAGACCGACCAATTGGGCTGAATGCGATAGTTGGCATCGAGCGAGGGCAGCCAGGCAGTGTAGCTGCCTGTATCCGTGGCGGTAGTTGGGCAGTTCGAGGTCTGTCCGAGTGGGCACAGGTTGCCCACTGTCTTGCCGTCGTCAGCGTGGTGCAACACGTTGTAGGTGTAAGCGGCGAATTTGGTTCCGGCAGTGACGTTGAACTTCGGCGTTACGTGGAACTCATACTCGGCATAGGGCTGATAAGAGTTGGTCCAGAACTGCTCTGCGAAGTTCGACAGAGGTTGATCGGTCCACTTGTTCAACGGATCGCTGGGGTACTGGTGCCTGTCAGTCCGCGCCCAGTCATACCAAAGGCCAGTGCGGAAGACGCCAAGATGCGAGGTCTGCGTGACAACCAGCGTTTCACCGAACTTGCGATAGCTGTTGTACTTGTCAACGCCGCAGGGGAGGATGCCCGAGACCTGAACATTGCAAGGAGCGATTTTGACGCCATTGTATGTAGTGGAGCCGTTGACTGTGGTAGCTTCTGTGATGGGCGAGGCGTTGGTGAACAGTTCTGCGTTGTCGTAGTTGTAGGTATACGGTTTTACTTCCATGTACCAGCTCTTGCCAAATTCAGTCTTGAGGCCAACGTACTCAAAGTCGGTAGGCACATGGTAGGTGTTGTACTGGTAGTCAAGCCAGTTGACGGGGTCAGAGTTATTGGTCAACAGGAACTTGATGCCCGACCCGGCGAATGGAGCCAGTGTGCCGGTGCAGGTATAGGCATTGGCTGCGCCAACCGGGGACGGACCGTATGACTGGCAGCGGGTCTGGTTGAAGCCCGGCGCGTTGGAGTTGAGCTGGATGACACCGCTGAAGCCGGTGAGCACGGTCTTGGGAGAGAACTGGTATTGGTAGAGGAGCGAACCGGCGTTGCGCGAGTTGTAGTTGAAGGTCTGGTAACCGTCTGAACTCATGCGATGCACGTCGATGAAGAGATTCGACTTTTTGGCGCCGCCAAACACTCCGAAGCTGCCGGAATTGAAAGCACCGTCAAAAAGCTTGGTATTCCATGTACCGTATGAAACGGCGCCGCGGAGATCGAATTCACCTGTAAGTGGCTTGGAAAGGAGATGGATAGAACCACCGAAGGGCGTGGGCCCGGTGGTTGAGGCTGAACCGGGACTACGGTCGAAGTCTACCCCGCCAACCCACTGAGAGGGGAAAAAGGCCCAAGAGTGATGTGTTGGCGAGTTGGTGTCGTAGAAGGGAATCCCGTCAAAATCTATATCGAAGTTGCCGTCTGGAAAGCCGCGAAAGTAGGTCTTGCTCTGTCCCAGGCCGACGCCGTTGGCGCTGATGGTGAATGCTCCGGGAACGATCTGGACAATTTCGCCGTAGTCGGCGATCGGCGAGGTGAAATTCTCAATATATGTATTCGAAACCAGCGAACGGGCCGAGCGCTCTTCAATAAATCCGCCGCTAATGGCGGTTTCTGCGGCGATGGAATCAATGCCAGCGTTTACTGTGACCTGGGTTGTGAGCGAACCGACACCCATGGTGAAAGCGACATACTGCATTTGTCCAGGGGTAAGCACAACAGCGTTCTGCGTACTCGGGGCGAATCCTCCGGCGACAGCTTCTACCGTGTATGTCCCGGCGGGAAGCGCATCGATTGAATAGTGCCCGCTGGCGTCAGTATGGCCAGCTACCGTAAAGCCAGTAGCATTGTTCCTGGCTGTAATGGCAGCATTGGTTACCGCTTTGCCCTGAACGTCGAGAATCGTACCGGTGAGTACTGAAGCTGAGGTCTGTGCATATGAAGTGATTGCCGTGCAGAGTACGAGAAGCGAAAGTGCCAAGGCAAAAAGCCCCTTCCGCACGCTTGCAATAGTGTGTGTCAAATCGATCCTCCAAAATTTGAATAGTGCAGGGTTTTCGAGAACCCGAATGAATGAAAATGGGTGCTTCGTTCAAAATTAGCAAGCGAATGTAAAATCCATGCTGCAAGATTGTTTCAACAAAGTTACATTCGTTAATATGCGATGAATAGAACTGCGAAGACGAGTTGGTATGCGGCGCAACTACGGCAGGAGATTGGGCTGCGCGGCCAGCAGTGGGCGCGTGGGCGGGCGCATGTGGAGAGTTACGGGAGCCAGCCGGTAGTTGTTTATCCACCGGAAGATGGGCGGCACGGAAACTTCTTCGACGCGTCATATGCGGCAATGATGGCGCGGCCGGAGTGGATGAGGCGATTAGACAAAGTGCATGCACAGGGGGCGCGATCGCTGCCAAATGCGGAGCGACGCTGGCGGGAGTTGGACTCGTCCATGAGTTCGGATGCGCTGTTGATGAATGTGTTTTGCGCGCCAGGGGTTGCGGATTCAGCGTCGGTGCGCAGAGCGCTTGGCGTTGAGGGCGATGCCGCGCCGATGTTTGGGTGGAAGGCGTGCGTGCCCCTGGCCAATGGTCGATTTGATCGCACTGAAGTGGATATGCGGCTGGGATCGCTGCTGGTGGAAGCCAAGCTGACGGAGGGTGACTTCCAGTCGCGCGAAACAGGGATAGTGGCGGCCTACCGGGATTTCGATGTGGTGTTTGAGCGGGAGTTGCTGCCAAGGGTTGTACTGGCACCAAAGAGGCGGATGGAAGCCAGTGAATTCCCCGAGAACTACTCTCAGGAGTTTGAGAGCCTGATGGACGCAGCACAAGGCGAGCGCGGGATGACGCCGGTGCAAACTGCGAACGAGTATGCAAGCGAAACGGGGGCGAGAGGTTATGCGAGCTATCAACTGATACGCAATGTACTAGCGGCTTATGCGACGGAGTGCGACTTTTGCATGGTGCATGACGAGCGGCGACCAGATCTGCGGGAGGCGTGGTTTAAGGTGATGGCAGCGATGAAGAGCGCCGCGTTGCGGGTGAGGTTAAAGGTGATGACGTGGCAGGAGTTGGCTGCGCTGCTGCCAGATGATTTACAGAGTTTTCTCGACTTGAAGTATGGGATTGTGGCTCCGGGCAGAGTTGCCTCACCTGTGGGAGACAGTGCAGAGCTTGAACATGGAAGTTGAGCCATGGATGCATTGTTGACATGGTTCAGGTGGGGCTCGTAACCTGCCAGCGACTCCGAATAGGCATATTTGGCGCTGACCAATTGCATTTGGATGGCTTTGGAAATTAGAGGTGTGGCATGAACTTTAGCTTGAGAACATCGATTCCCTTCCCTTCACTTTCACTGGCTTCTATAGCAATTGCGTTTTGCGCGTCTCTATTTTGCGCGGGCGCGTCCGGGGCTTATGCACAACCTATTACAGGATCAGGCGCGCAGCCCGGGCCTTCAACGAGCGATGCTGAGATGGTTGCAGACCTGAATCTGGACCTGCCGGGCATGGAGAAGGTGAAGGCCGCTGTCGAGAGCAAGGATCTTGAGGCAGCTAAGCGCGCATATCTTGAATACCGGCGGACTGCGAGCCAGGCCAAGTGGCTGGTGATGCCGTCGACTATGCCGTTGCAGGCCAGTGAAGCGGATGATGCGATTGGCGATGAGCTGATTCAGCATCATATTCGCAACACGTTTTATGGTTTCTTTCCGCATGAAGGGGATATGGGAGCCGATTTCGATTGGACCTATAACCCTGTGGATGCGCACAATCCGCTTTTCTCAATGGAGTGGACATGGTGCGTGATCAGCAGGACACAGTTCTGGGAACAACTGGCGGATGCTTACTGGAAGACGCACGATGAAAAGTACGCGCGGGAGTGGGTGGCGGAGTTAGAGGACTTTGCCGCGAAGAATCCACGGACTGCCGCGGTACCAGCGAACAAGCCGTCCCTATGGCGCACGCTGGACAGCGCTATACGGATGGATGAGTCGTGGCCGTATGCCTACTATCACATGCTGAACAGCCCGTCGTTCACGCCCGAAGCGCAGTGGATTTATCTGAAGGAGATGCGGGACCACGCAATCCTTTTCGAAGGCGGGTTTCGCGATCCGCGGCGGACAGGTAACTGGGTGGCTACGGAGTTGTCCGGCTTGTATACGATCGCGGTTCTGTTTCCTGAGCTGAAGGATTCTGAGCGGCTGCGCAAGCTGGTGACCGACCGCATGGCGATGGAACTTGGACGCATGGTTCCGCCGGACGGATTCGAGATTGAGCTGACGCCAAACTATCACATGGTTACGGTGGAGGGCTTCAGGGGTCCACTGATGCTGGCCAAGCTGAATCATGTCGATGTACCGGAAAAGCTGCTGACGACACTGATGTCAATGTATCGCGCGGTTGTCACGGTGATGGACCAGAGTGGGCACGACGTGGCGACCAATGACTCAGGGCCGCTGGATGCTGTTGCCGCGGCGAAGCAGGGGCTGGAGCTTGCTGACGACTCCCTACTCGCGTGGGCCGTGTCTGGCGGGAAGCAGGGCAAGGGGCTTCCGGATTCAACGATGCTGCCGTATGCGGGCTTTTACACGATGCGAGGTGGGTGGAAGGCGGACAACCTGTTCCTGTTTTTCAGGGCAGGACCGACAGGAAGCGGGCATGAGCACCAGGATATGTTGCAAGTGGTGATGAAGGACTACGGCAAGATGCTGCTTCTGGAACCGGGGACAGGAATGTACGACCACTCGGATTGGCGGCGGTTTATTCGCGGGACTGCATCGCACAACACGATTACCGTGGATGGCAAATGGCAGCACAGGCCTGAGGACATTGCGCCTGTGACGGAGCCGATGCACAACCCGTGGGTAACAACAACTCTATTCGACTATTCGGCAGGGACCTATGACGGCGGTTACCAAACGAATGTGTACAACCCAGCCGTCCAATATGCGCCCGAGAGTTGGGTGGGCGCGGTAGACCACTCGGTGACTCATACGCGGCGTGTGCTCTATCTGCGGCCCTACTATGCGTTGCTGCTAGACACGGTGGATGGTACTGGAACGCACGTGATGGACTCACACTTCAACGTGGACTCACCGGCGGTCCGCATTGACGAGAAGACGCAAGCGGCGTTCAGCCAGAACAAGGGCGACGTGCAGATTTGTCTTTATCCGCTGGAGCGCGAGCATATGAAGGTAGCTGTGATTCAAGGGGAGCACGGTGCGCCGGATATTAAGTGGGACGTGCCGACAGTGAACTTCACCAAGGAGCAGGAGGCACCGGCGGTCTTTGCGACCTTCTTGTATCCGTTCAAGGGAGTGGTGCCGAAGTTCAGCGCCGCGCCGATTGCGATTGTGACGAAGGGTGTGTGGGGACAGCGCATCCATACGGCAAAGGAAGACGCGGAAGTGGCCTTGGTAAAGTATGGGGGCGCAAAAAGTTTCTCACTCGATTCAGAACTGGCGGGAAAGGTTGAGGCTGACTGCAACGGGCTGGTAGTGCGGCGGGCGGCGGGCAAGCAGGATGTGCTGGTGGGCGGATGGGATGTTTTGTCCTATGCGGGCAAGGGACTGGAGTTCACGACCGACGGACCGGCGGAGTTGTTGATTCGCCTGCATGAAGGGCACGCGGCGTTGATGAACGCTGGAGACAGGCCGACGCAGGTTCAGGTGAATAGGCCGTTTGCGGGGAAGATTACGCTGGCAGCTGCCGGTGCGGTGGAACTGGATTCGAAGGGCGCGCAGCCGGTGAGCGATAATCAGTTGTTTGTAATGCCAGCTGAGTAGCTTGCGGAAGGATGCTTGACTCAGGCTCCATCCTTTTCATGATGAGCCTGTGAAAAGGATGGAGCCTGAGTCAGGATAAGCTGGCCTAGATGCCGAGGATCTTGCGGTTGGTGAGCGTGTCGGCTGCGCCACCGGCGAAGTCGTCGAAGGCGCGTTCCGTAACGCGAATAATGTTGTTGCGGATGATAATTGCGCCTTCTGCCGCGCCGTCTTCAGGATGCTTGAGGCAGCACTCCCACTCGAGAACAGCCCAGCCAGGATAGTCGTACTGCGCCAGCTTGCTGAATATCTGGCTGAAGTCGATTTGGCCGTCGCCGAGGGAACGGAATCGTCCGGGGCGATCAATCCAGTCCTGATAACCGCCGTAGACGCCGGAGCGACCGTTGGGACGAAACTCCGCGTCTTTAACATGGAAGGCGCGAACACGCTCGTGATAGATGTCGAGGAAGGCCAGATAGTCCAGTTGCTGCAGAACCATGTGGCTGGGGTCGTAGAGAATGTTGGCGCGGGGATGATTGCCGACGACGGAGAGGAAACGCTCGAAGGTGACTCCATCGTGGAGGTCTTCGCCGGGGTGGAGTTCGTAGCAGAGGTCCACACCCGCTTCATCGAATTGCTGCAGAATTGGGAGCCAGCGCGCACCAAGTTCCTTGAAGGCTTCGTCGATGAGGCCCGCGGGACGCTGCGGCCAGGGATAGAAGAAGGGCCAAGCCAACGCGCCGGAGAATGTTGCATGCGCGGTGAGGTGGAGGTTACGGCTGGCCTTGGCAGCAAAGCCCAACTGCTGGACAGCCCAGGCTTGGCGCGCCTTCAAATCGCCTGACAACTCAGGGGGTGCGAAGCCACCGAGGAGCACGTCAAAGGCAGCGTGGCTGGCAACCAACTGGCCCTGGAGGTGAGTGGAGAGTTCGGTGACGGCAACGCCCGCTTGCGCGGTGATGGCGAGAATGTCGTCACAATAGGCCTGACTCTCAGCGGCTAGTTTGAGATTGAAGAGGCGACTGTCCCAACTGGGAATCTGTATACCGACGAAGCCTAAACCCGCGGCCCACTTCGCCATGCCTTCAAGAGTATTGAAGGGTGCGGTGTCTCCAGCGAACTGGGCCAGGAAGATTCCGGGGCCTTTGATGGTTTTCATGAAATTTCTCCTGATCTATCCTTTTCTGTGCTTCAGCTTGATTGACCCCACCTAGAAATCTACCCAGGCTTCTTTGCGGTTGCTCTCGATGACGCGGTCAATGAACCTCATGCCGCGGACACCGGCAACTATGCCGGGGAGTGTGGGTGGTAGCGAATTGGCGTTGCCCTGTTGCCATGCGACGAGTGCCTCAGCATACTCGCGGTAGAGAACGGCGAAGGCTTCAAGATAGCCCTCGGGATGGCCTGCCGGGACACGGGCGACGGCGAGAGCATCGGCGCCAAGGTATCCCGCGGCAGCGTGGTAAACCTCTTCTGGACCATCCAGCGATTTGACGATGAGACGGTTGGGGTCTTGCTGACGCCAACTGATGGAACCGGTTTCTCCATAGATGCGCATTTGCATCTCGTTGAGTTCGCCCACTGCAACCTGCGAACAGGCCAGGGTGCCGGCGGCTCCGTTGCTGAGGCGCACGAAGGCGTTGCAATCGTCGTCAAGCCGGCGACCTTCAACAACGGAACGCAGAGTGGCATTGATGGAGGTGACTTGCAGTCCAGAGATATACTCCAGCAGGTGGAAGGCGTGAGTGCCGATATCGCCGATGGCTCCGCCCTGCCCGTTCTGCGCGGGGTCTGCGCGCCAGGCGGCTTGCTTGTGGCCGGTATTCTCAATGTCTTTTGCCATCCATCCCTGAAAATACTCTACGGCAACCTTTCGGATCTTCCCCAGGCGGCCACTGGCACAGAGATGACGCGCTTCGCGGACCATGGCATAACCGGCATAGGTGTGGGTGAGACCGTAGGGCAGGCCTGATTTAAGGACCGCAGCTTCAAGCGCCTGTGCCTCGGCGTAGGTAGCGGTTGCAGGCTTGTCGCTCATCACAGGAAGTCCCGCCTCGATGGCCGCTAGGGCGATGGGCAGATGGAGGTGGTTGGGCGTGGTGATGACCACAAAGTCGATGGGGTCGGGCCGCTTGAGTTCGGATTCGATCATCTGCCGGTAGTCGGCATAAGCGCGAGCCGGGTCAATTCCGAACTTTTCACCGGCTATGCGGGAACGCTCAGGGGATTGGGAAAAAGCCCCGGCAACCATCTGGATTTTGCCGTCCATCTCTGCGGCAAGCCGATGCACGGGACCGATGAAGGCTCCGGGACCACCGCCGACCATGCCCATACGCAACTTTCGCGATACTGCCATTGTCCAGTTCTCCTTGTGCGTCGAAACGCATACTTACGCCTTGTGAAATAGCTGCTGAGGAAACCTCTCCGCGTGCCAGTCTACATCACGGCCCGCTCTGCTGGCGTCTCATCGCCGCAGCGTGAGAGCGTTACTGTTCTCTTCGCCCACAATCACGGCATTGTAAGCGCCGGGGGCGGTTTGGGTAAGGAGAATGTCGGCGGCGTCGCGGAGGCGCAGGAGTTCGTGGCCGTCCCTGGACAGCGTGCCGCAACCACCGCATGCAAGTTTTTGGATGCCGCCGCTGGCTGTGGCCTTGAGAGCGAAAACGCCGACATACGTCCCGCCGAAGGTGTGGCCGTTGACCTGAACAGAAAACGGTTTGGGTTGGTTTGTCTCAATTGAACCGAGGTCGGTGAGGATAATGCTGCCGTCTTCCAGTTCACCGCCGGTGTCCCGGAGCGAGGATTGGTGAATGCCGAGTTGCGAGAGCTTGTCTACGCTGAATCCCTTGGCGCGGGCGCGGGCTGCGATCTTCTCAAAGGTGGCTGCGACGGGCTTGCCATTGAAGTCGCGCGTAGCATCGCCTTCAAGCATGAGAGCGCCTCCGTGCTGGGTGTACTGATCGAGAAAGGCGAGCGTGCTGGCCTTGGCATATTGGGGATAGAGATAGAGAACGGCGCTGAAGGTGTGCCCGTTGATAACCGGGCGGTTTTTCGCGTCGAGCTTGAGCGAGCCGTTATCGATGAGGTCACTGGGAACGACGGCGCAGCGATAACCTGCTTCCCATACTGCAATGACTTTCTCTTCAATTTGCAGAGAGGCATTCAGATCGAATTCGTTGCGCGCCTTCTCATCCGGATACCAGTTAAGCAGCGACGGCATACCGAAGACGACGAGGAGCGGAAGCTCAGGCGCGGCGGGATTGAAGCGATTGAGAAGCCTGATCTTGTGTTCAACCGGATTCATTTCCTTGAGAAACGGCTCCGTGGAGAGATCGACACCCCAACGGCCGGTGTCGTTATAGCCGTGGTAATGGAGGCGAGCGTCAAAGCGGGCATCGTTCATTGCCTTGACTGCGAAGCGATGAATGTCAGGTCCATAGAACTGGTCGTACATGAAGTTGCCGGGATGCGAGACCAGCAGGCCCATACGCAAGGGAAGAGAGAGGTCCTCGTCGCTCATGCCATACTGGCGTGGGATGGCCCACCAGTTCAGGCCTGTTGCCCAGGCTTCGTCGTTGGTGAGGTGATTGTGAAAGGTATCGTGAATTCCGGCGAGGTTTTTGCTGCCGAATACCTGGCGAGAGTAGTTGAAGAATTCATTTTCGACGCCGAGCGGGCCTTTGCGAAAGAAGTCCCAGTACTGGTTGATAGCGCGGATGCGAACCTCTGGATGGTTGGCGGGAGCATAGCGCGCATCAAGGAGCGCCCGGCTGAGCGACATGCCGGTGGATTGCTCAAAGCGGGCGCTGAAGGCATGGCCGGCAAAGTGGCCGCGCCAGGGTACTGAAGGCTTCATGGGAATTCGAATGTAACCGAACTCGTCGAGCGCCGTGCCGTCAAAGGGGACGTCGCGATACTGATCGATGGCCTGATGGACCCAATGCCCAAAGGCAGCACTGAAGAGATCGATTGCGCCATACCAGTTGGTGGAAAGAACAAAGGCAGTATCGCCAGCGTACTGCGGACCGAGGTCAAGCGAGACAGATAGCGTGCCGGGATGCGAAACCACAGCTTTTACGCGATCGGTTACATCTGTCAGCGAGGCGGGGTCGTACTCGCCGGGCGCGGTCTTGCGGAAGACCCAGGCCCGCAGCAGTTCAGTCTTAACGGGCAACTGAGACCTGAGCTTGTCAGAAGCCTCGACGGTGCCGTGGCCCTGTGCATCCAGCAATCCGTCGGCATCCGCGATGACAGTCTGCTCGTCGTCGGCAACGGAACTTTTTGCAACACCGCCGTCTCCAAGCACCAGTGTGGCGCCTATCCGGAGGCCATTCTGGTGGCCCTCTTTGACAATGCCCGCAACGGCATCATGCGCAGCCTTGCTGTTGAGGAAGTCAACGCCCTCGCGAGCGGTTAGGAAGGGAAAGCCGAATTCGGTGTCGTGCGCAATGTGCTGGATGTCGCGCTTGTAATGCTCCGGCGCAAGCGTCTTCGGCGTTACAAACCAGTAGAGAAGCTCTGGGGTGCTTCCATTTTGGATGGAATTCTCATAACGCACTTTTACGCTGAGCCCTTTGCCGGGCGCTTGCGCGGCGCAGGCAACGGCAGTTCCAAGCATTGCAACCCATAACCCACGGCCAAGCGTCGTCCCTAGCATTCTTGCTTGCATTGTTTCCTCACTCCAGCAGATTCGTTCTTAACAGTTGACGCCGCTGGCCAGGAATCCGCCATCGACCGCGATTACTTCTCCAGAGACGAAAGAGGCCGCCGCTGAGGATAGAAAGATTGCCGGTCCAACCAACTCGTGCGGATCGCCGAAGCGGTGCATGGGCGTGCGCAGCAGAATCTCTTCGCCGCGCGGCGTACCCATAATCATCGCTGTGTTGAGCGGGGTTGGAAAGACGCCGGGAGCGAGGGCGTTTACATTCACGCCGGTCTCGGCCAGTTCAATGGCCAGCGTCTTGGTGAGCGAAGCCACCGCGCTCTTGCTGGCGGCATAAGCCGCGACGCGATAGAAGCCCCTGAATGCGGCGATTGAGGCGATGTTGATGATGCGTCCATAGCCCGCACGGGACATGGTGGCGCCGAATATCTGGCAGGCGCGCATGGTTCCGGTGAGGTTGGTTTCGATGACTCGCGACCACTCGGCCTCGTCCACTTCAAGCGTAGGCAATTTGTGAGTGATGCCGGCGGCGTTGACGAGGATATCGACCTTGCCAAACTCCGCCAGTACGGCATCGTGAAGGCGCTGGAGAGATGGACGGTCAAGCACGTCGCACGGGATGCGCAACGAGCCCCGGCCTAGCGCCTCAATCTTCGTGGCGGCCTCATCCACCTGCTGCTGGCGGCGTGAACTGGGGACTACGTCGGCTCCGGCATCAGCGAGGCCAAGCGCGATTTCGCGACCCAGGCCAGTGGTGCCGCCAGTAACTACGGCGACCCTTCCGCTTAAATCAAAGAGTTGCTGGCTCATGCAAATTTCCTCATAGATTGAAGTACACCTCGCGCATGATTGACCACGATGACTCCCCGGGCATGGGAATCTGCATGGGGTCTGTCATGCTCAACTATTGCTGATTGCGGGGTTCGGCGTTGAGTTTCTCCATGTCTGCCTTGTAATCACTGCCAGTGTACTCATAGTAGCCAAACAGGTAGTAGTGGTCATTTTCAAGTTTATGCATATAGATGGAGAAGTTGTGCATGTTGTATTTGACAAGCAGGTCTCGCACACCGGAGTTGGAGGCGGCGTGGAGAGCCTCATAGGCGCTGATTTTGTCAGGATGGATGCCGATCACCATGCCAATCCGCTGAGTTGGCGGGCGGTTGCGGGTTAAAAGCGCGAGCGCCGGAAGTGCGATGGCGGTGGTGAGCATGGACAAAGAGAATCGCATCAGTTTTCACTCCTTTGGTAGTAATGGCGTTTGAGGACCAGCTAGTAGTTCCACTCCTTGTTCAGAACAGGCTCAAGAATCTTTCGCACCTCGGCCACCAGATTCATATCGCATCGCTCTTCATGGCTCTCGACGTTGCGACGAACCGATTGTGGGCTGGCGCTACTGAACAGGGTGGTGGGTATCCGCGGATTCTGGCTTGAGAACTGCAGGGCCAAGCGGCAGATTGAGGTCCCCTGACCCCGGCAGAAATCAGCAGCTGCGCGAAAATAGCTTTGGTCTTCAGAACTGGCCGGGTGCCATGCAGCGGCGCCGCGCTCGGTGAGCAAGCCGGAGGCAAATGGCGAGCCATTCACAACGCCAATTCCCCTCTGTTCGGCGATGGGGAGCAGGTCGAGTAACTGAGTGTCATTGAGGCAGTAGTGGTTATGGACCAGAGCTGCGTCAATATCGAGAGATATGAAGATGCGCTTCCACAGATCCATTGGATAGATGCCGAAACTGACGTTTCCAATGCGGCCCTCGCTCTTCAACTCCTGAAGTGTCTCATAGCCCTCAGTGAGAGCCCATTCGGTATGCTTCCGATCCTGATATTCAATGTCGTGGATGTGAACGATATCAAAATACTCGACGCCAAGGCGACCGGCGCTTTCATCCAGAGAGGCTCGGATACGCTCTCGTGAGTAGTCCAGATGGTCGTTGCCATACCCGCCGGGCGCGGTATATTTGCCGACTTTTGTGGACAGGAAATAGCGATCGCGGGAGATGCCACGGAGGGCCTTCCCGAGAACCGTTTCGGAGAGTGTCGCGCCGTAGGCGGGCGCTACGTCGAAATAATTGATGCCGCAATCCAGGGCGGTATGTACGGCCGCGATAGCTTCAGCCTCATCTACGGGACGGAATACGCCCCCGAGCGACGATGCGCCAAAGCTGAGCCTGGACACGTTCAACCCTGTTTTGCCGAGCAGACTGTACTGCATGACCAGATGCCTTTCTAAGAAGTTCAATGTCCTGGCGTTGAGCCGCTGGCGGACGGCCTGACTATGGCCGCCTATCCACTCAGCCGGCGGAGAAGCGAAAGATACCAGATTTTTCAGTATCTGGAACATTAACAGCCTGAGCGACCGTCCCGCACCTTGAATCGGTCACTGACTGGCAATGGCTGAATGCGATAGATTATTTGTGACTATGAATACGATATCTGTTCCCGATTCTTCACGGCGCTGGGACTGCCTTAGCCTGGGCGAAGTGATGCTTCGTCTTGATCCCGGCGAGAGCCGCATACACACCACACGGCAGTTTCAAGTGTGGGAGGGTGGCGGCGAATACAACGTGGCACGCGGCCTTCGGCGCTGTTTTGGGCTGCGAACCGCAATTGCAACAGCACTGGCCGAGAACCCTGTAGGGCGGCTGGTGGAGGACTTTGTTCTGCAAGGCGGGGTGGATACTTCCCTGCTGAAGTGGGTTCCCTACGACGGCGTGGGACGCACGGTGCGCAACGGCCTGAACTTTACCGAACGCGGCTATGGCGTGCGTGCGGCGGCTGGCTGCTCAGACCGCGGCAATACCGCCGTGAGCCAGATCAAATCTGGCGATTTTGACTGGGAAGCCATCTTTGGGCCCACCAACGGCTCACGTTGGTTCCATACCGGGGGTATTTTTGCGGCGCTTTCAGCCTCAACGGCACAGGTGGCCGAGGAGGCGATGGACGCAGCCCGCAAATATGGCACTCCGGTCTCCTACGACCTGAACTTCCGCGATTCACTATGGAAGGCGATTGGCGGCAAGGCTAAGGCACAGGAGGTGAACCGCGAGATTGTCCGCAAGGTTGATCTGCTGCTGGGCAACGAGGAAGACTTTTCGGCAATGCTGGGCGTGAAGATCAAGGGCGTTAGCGAGGACTTTGACGAGCTGCCCATCGCCGGCTATGAAGAGATGCTGCGCGAGGTGGCTTCCCTCTATCCAAACCTTAAGCTGATTGCCAGCACGCTGCGTTCGGTACACAGTGCGACCAGCAACGGCTGGGGTGCGATTGCGCTCTACGAGGACAAGATTGTCCACGTACCGCAGCGCGACATCGACATCTTTGACCGTGTTGGCGGCGGAGACAGCTTTGCCTCCGGCCTCGTTTACGGACTGCTGGCCGGCAGGGGAATCGAGTGGGCGGTGAAGTGCGGCGTCGCACATGGCGCACTGGCAATGACCACTCCGGGGGATACCAGCATGGCTTCGCTGGCTGAAGTTGAACGCATTATCAAAGGTGGGTCTGCGCGCATTGCCCGTTAGGGCGGTTTGCCAGCTGGTCCAACTGAATAGAGGAAAAACATGTCTGAAACAACGCAGGAAACGATTGAACGCGTAGGACTGATTCCCGTACTGCGCGCAAAGAATGCTGCCCAAGCTATGGCCGTAGTAAAGGCCATGCTTGCAGGCGGCGTAAATGTGGTTGAAGTGACGATGACCGTGCCCGGTGCGGTGGACTTGCTGAAGCAACTGAAGAAGGAGTACGGCAACGAACTGCTGCTGGGTTCCGGTACCGTTACCACGGCTGAGCAGTGCCAGGCGACCATAGATGCAGGCGCGGAGTTTGTTGTGAGCCCCTGCCTGAGCCTGGAAGTAATTGCGACCACCAAGAAGAATGGCAAAGTCAGCTGCCCCGGTTCGCTCACCCCGACCGAGGCCCTGACAGCATGGAACGCAGGCGCGGACTACGTGAAGATCTTCCCGTGCTCGGCCATGGGCGGTGCACCTTACTTGAAGGCACTGCTGGCTCCGTTTCCGTTCCTGAAGATCATCCCCACTGGCGGCGTAACAGTATCGACGGCCAAGAGCTTTTTGGAAGCCGGGGCACGCGCACTGGGCGTGGGCAGCGACTTGGTGAACCTGAAGGCTATTGAAGACGGGCATCCGGAAGTGATCACCGAGACCGCCAAGGCGTACTTGAAGATTTTTGCCGAAGTGCGGAAGCAGTAGTTTAGCCGCGAGCCAGTATGTACTGTGGGGCGCGGCTCATGCCGCGCCCATATTGCTGCCAGACAACGAACACAACCTATGTTCCATTGAGCGCACTCTCATGACAGATCCTGCTTTTACTGCTCCCGTTTCTGCTTCAAATCAAGACCACGGTTTTCGTCTCGACGGCCGCCATGCACTGGTTACGGGCGGCGCTAGCGGAATCGGCGAAGCTACCGTGAAAGAACTGGTCCGCGCCGGGGCTTTTGTGTGGATTGCGGACATCAACGTGACTGCGGCCGAGGCGCTGGCGAACGAAGTTGGCTCTGCAAAGGCGCTTCATATAGACGTGACCAGCGTCGGCTCGATTGCCGCCGCGGCGGCGCGGCTGGAGCGGCTGGACATTCTGGTGAATAACGCAGGCATTGGCCATGTTGGCTCGATTGAAACCACAGAGCCGGAGGACTTTGACCGGCTACTGAACGTCAATGTTCGCTCAGTCTACATGGTGACACGAGCGTTTTTGCCACTTCTGTTTGCTGCCACGGAGCATCATGAAGCCAAGGGTGCAATCGTGAATATCGCCTCGGTTTCTGGGCTGGTGGGGATCAAGCAGCGTTTTGCTTACTGCATGAGCAAGGGGGCGGTTGTCTCCATGACGCGGCAGTTGGCTGTAGAGTACCCGAAGACCCTGCGTGTGAACGCGGTTTGCCCCGGTACCGTGCAGACTCCTTTTGTAGAGGGGTACCTGGAGAAGTTCCACAAGGACAACAAGGACGAGATGCGCGCCGAACTGCGTGCGCGGCAGCCGGTTGGACGGCTGGGACGGCCGGACGAGGTCGCGTCGCTGGTGCGGTACCTGGCATCGGACGAAGCGGCGTTTGTAACCGGCTCGCTGATGACAATTGACGGTGGTTGGACGGCCGCGTAACGCGCAAGGATATTTGCGCATTTCATACTGGAGATCTCAATGAAGCTCGTATCTTTTTCTGTGTCTGGTGGCGATGTGAGGCCTGGCGCGTTGATTCAAGAAGCCGCCTTGGTGGTGGATCTGAAGGCTGCAGGCTACGCCAATGCTCTTGCGGTTATGAGCGCAGGCATGACTGCGATTGATAAACCGGGAGCCTATCCGACCTACAAGCTGAGCGAGATCAAGCTGCATGCACCGCTGCTGAGCCCCCCTCGGGTGTTTGCCATTGGGCTGAATTACCGGGAGCATGCGATTGAATCGAAGATGGCGCTGCCGAAGGTGCCGGTGGTGTTTTTCAAGATGACAACGGCGATTATCGGGCCGGGCGACAACATTGTGCTGCCAAAAAACTCGACCCAGCCAGACTATGAGGCGGAGATTGCCTTTGTGGTGGGCAAGGGCGGTTATAGGATTCCAGCTTCAGCTTGGCGGGAGCATGTGTATGGCTACACGATCATCAATGATGTAAGCGCGCGCGATGTGCAGCTTTCCACTTCACAGTGGTCGCTGGGCAAGAGCTTTCCGACATTCTGCCCAATGGGACCGGCGATTGTGACCATCGATGAAATTGCGGACCCGCATGAACTGGCAATTGGCCTGAGCATCGACGGCGAAGTTCTGCAGAACTCGAACACGAACGAGCTGATCTTCAGGGTTCCCGAGCTGGTTGAGTACATCTCGTCAATCACGCCTCTGCTGCCAGGCGATGTTGTTTCAACGGGAACGCCTTCTGGCGTGGGAATGGGCCGGACACCGCAACGCTGGCTGAAGCCGGGAGATACGGTCACCGTGACTGTACAGGGTGTGGGGTCGCTGACCAATCCGGTGGTTACGGAGTAGACGCTGTTGGAGCAGACATTCGCCCGACCATTTGCGACCTTGACCGATGAACCTGGGCAAGGCCGAAAATGGTCAGTTCCGACGAAACTTCAACTAGGCCATCAGTTCTTCCGCCTCAGGCTTTGAGCCCAGCCAGGCATAGAGCGCAACTCCGACAAAACAGACCGCAGGCACCAAATAGCCAAACGATACGCCCATCATGTCGGCGACCTTGCCCATGATGGGCGTGATCGCGGCGCCGCCTACAATCGACATCACAATGCATGCTCCTCCGGTCTTGGTGCGCGCTCCCAATCCCTTTACCCCCAACGCAAAGATAGTGGGGTACATCATGGACATGAAGAAGCTGTTTGCGATTAGGCAGCCGACACCCAACCATCCCGGTCGAAGCACAGCAACGGCACAGATGACCGCGTTAATCGCTGCAAAGATACCAAGAAGCCGCGAGGCGGGTACAAACTTCAAGAGCCACGTAGATGTAAACCTGCCCACGGTAAATGACACAAGCGCGCCAGTCAGCAAGTAACCTGCGCTGCGTTCTTCGGTTTTGGTATAAGCCAGAACGTAGGGAATCATATAGCTCCACGCACTGACCTGCGCACCCACATAAAGGAACTGCGCCAGTACAGCAAAAACAAAGTGCCGCCTCTTCCAGAGTGCTGGCCCGTGATCTCCGGCAGCCTCCTGGGAGGTGTAGTCCAGCCCGAGGTGCGGGAAAGGCGTGCGCGCAATAAGCACCGCCCAGAACAACACGATGGCCCCCAAAACGATGTAGGGCACCACCACTCGCAGTGTCTCAGACCGGAGATAGTCCTGATATTTGCCTGCCGCCTGTAAAACCGAAACCTGGGTCTTGTTCAGCTGGACCCCGGAAAAGATGAAACGCGCTCCCACAAGCAGAGCCGTGATACTGCCGACTGGATTGAACGCCTGTGAAAGATTGAGCCGCTGCTCGGCCGACTCCAGCGGTCCAATTTGCACAATGAACGAACTGGCAGCGGTCTCAAGAAATGCGAGCCCGCTGGCGATGACGAAGAGCGCCGTGAGGAAGAACCAGTATTGTCCAACTAGGGCCGCCGGCCAGAAGAGGATGCATCCTGCGCCGTAAAGGCACAGCCCAATAAGGATGCCAGCCTTGTAGCCCGCACGCCGCATGATCTGTCCAGCGGGAAGCGCCAGCAGGAAGTAGCCGAGGTAAAACGCAGACTGTACCAAGCCTGCCTGAAGCCGGTTTATCTCGAATGACTTCATGAATTGACGAATCAGAATGTCATTCAAGTTGTTAGGAATAGCCCACAGAAAGAAGAGGGCTGTCACCAGAAAGAACGGCAACATGCGTCCCGCGGGAACCAATGGAGCTGCAATGCCCTTGTTGCTACTCTGCAATGACCGCTGTTCAGAGCCGATGGACCCAACAGGAATGTTCAAAGTGGAAATGTCCCCCCTCAGTAATCGATAAAGCCACAGCAACAAGCACCTGGAAAACGTCTCTATTTTTTGGGTGCGTGTGGGATTGCGGGTAATCGTCCCATCCTTTTTATCCAATCTGTGCGCAGGATGGCAAATCCTGATTGGGGTGGTGCGGTTTGCAGATCGGATTGTAATAGGTTGCGAAAGATGTGCATGGAAAAACAAAGCCATTCCGGTCTTGAGCCGGCCATGCTAATCTGGCTGCTCTGGTGCGACTTATTTCCTCCAGACGGCTGCATCCGCTTAGGATGATCTGGAAGGAATGACTTTTATGGGGCTCAAAACGCCGTGGCCCGGCAGCTGGCAATGGAAACGCGATTCGTATCTCCCCGTTCTGGCGCTGGCCTTTCTGTTGCGCATCGTGTGGGTCCTCGCAGTGCCTGTCCATCCTGTATCGGATAGCTATGTGTATAACTTGCTGGCGCAGAGCCTGGCGAGCGGCCATGGCTACTACTGGGCACCTGGTATTCCTACCGCCTATTGGCCGGTGGGCACTTCGTTCGTCTATTCGATCATTTATCGCGTTTTTGGGGCGAGCTTTACTCCCATTGTCGTCTTTAACCTGGCAATCTCCCTGGGCACCATTTGGCTGACGATGGTGCTGGCGGAGCGGTGGTTCGACCGCAGGGTTGCAATTGTGGCCGGGTATATCTCGGCATGTTGGCCGCTTCAGATTGAATTTGCGTCGGTGCTGGCGAGCGAATTGATTTTCAATTTTCTGCTGGTCAGTTTACTGGCGGTATGGGAGACACGCAGGCTGAATCCGTGGGTGAGAGCAATCCTCATCGGTATTTTTGCGGCTGCGACGTGCTATATCCGGCCCACAGGAATGCTTTTGCCCGCCATTTTGTATGCAATAACGGTCAACCGCGAGCGCAAATACCTGCGGCCGATTGCGGGTGCGGCAATTGCCTTGGTGGTGATGGCGCTGGCCATTGCGCCATGGAGCGTGCGTAACACGCACATCTTCGGGCACTTCGAACTAATATCCACCAATGGCGGGGCAAATCTGTGGATGGGAAACAATCCTGATGGCACTGGAAGGACAGAGGATGTTCCTGACAGCACACTCAAGATGCCGGAAGCGGAGCGGGATATTTATCTGGGCAAGATTGCAAAGGCCTATATTCGCGAGCACCCGGTGCGCTTTGCGCTTCGCACATTCAAGAAGGTCTATTGGCTTCATGACCACGAGACGATCGGCGTGCACTGGAATCTGGCCGCGCTTCAGCAACTCTATGGTGAGAGAGCCGTGTGGTGCCTTAAGCTGCTGAGCGATACGTATTGGTGGCTCGTACTGCTGCTGGGATTGACGGGGGCGGTATTGGTGATACTCAAGCACGGAATATGGGTAGTCTTCGTTTCAGTGCCCCTTGTGCTTTGGGCTTACTTTACCGCGCTTCATGCGGTGATTGTGGTACAGGACAGGTATCACTTCCCTTGCCTGCCGTTTATCGCGATTCTGGCAGGGGTTGCGATTTGCGAGGTTCGGCGCAGGATCATCGCCCGCGAAATCAGGGCCACCTTTTCATAGACTCTGAAGCAATCGAGGTGCGCTACAGCACGCGTACCAGCCACTTGCCTGTATACGAGAGCAGGTTGGCAGCTATCTCTTCGGGGGGACCCTGGGCAACGATCAGGCCGCCGCCTTCCCCACCCTCTGGACCCAGATCAATCACCCAGTCCGCACACTTTATGACGTCGAGGTTGTGCTCGATGACAATGAGCGATCCGCCGCCATCAATGAGTTTGCGGAATGCTGTGAGGAGTTTGGAAACATCGTCGAAGTGGAGTCCGGTCGTAGGCTCGTCGAGGATGTAAAGAACGCGGCTGGCTTGCGATGGCTTGGCGTTAGCGTTGGCTGCGCGCACCTGGGCAAGGTGAGCCGCCAACTTGACGCGCTGTGCCTCGCCGCCTGAAAGCGTAGTGGCTGACTGGCCGAGGCGCAGGTAACCAAGGCCAATTTCATCGAGAACCGCGAGCTTCTCAAGCAGGCGGGTTTGCCCGGCGAAGAAGCGCAGCGCTTCCTTGACTGTCATCTGCAACACGTCGTGGATGCTCTTGCCCTTGTACAGGACCTGAAGCACTTTGGTCTGGTAGCGAGTGCCGTTGCAATCTTCGCAGGGCAATTCGACATCGGCTAGGAACTGCATCTCGACGGTCACCGTGCCATCACCTTCGCAGGTGTTGCAGCGGCCACCGGGGACGTTGAAGGAGAAATGTCCCGGAGTAAGCGAGAGGCGCTTGGACTCTGGCTGCGAGGCAAAGAGCTCGCGCACCAGGTCAAAGCCCTTGATGTAGGTAATGGGGTTGGATCGCGGAGTGCGCCCGATGGGTGTCTGATCAACCAGCACAACGTCATTGAGGCGTTCGACGCCAGCGAGAGATTTGTAGACGCTGGATGGATCTGCTCCGTCTGACTGACCCAGGGCACGGGCAACGGCACGATAGAGAACCTGATGAACTAGCGTGGACTTGCCTGAACCGGAGACGCCCGTGATGGCCACAAGCATGCCGAGGGGAATTTCGACATCGAGCCCATGCAGGTTGTTGACCCGGGCACCGCGTAGGATGAGCTTTTCCTTTCCTGGCGCACGGCGACGCGTTGGCACGGGAATGGAGATTTTACCGGAGAGATAGCGCCCGGTTAGCGAGTTGGGGTTGGCCTCAATCTCAGCCAGAGTACCTTCCGCCAGGAGTTTGCCTCCAAACTCGCCGGCTCCGGGGCCGAGATCGAGAAGATGATCGGCGGCGCGGAGAACATCGGCATCGTGCTCAACGACGAGGATGGTGTTGCCGAGGTCGCGCAGTTCCTCAAGGATGTGAATGAGGCGAGCAGTGTCGCGTGTGTGCAGGCCGATGGAGGGCTCGTCGAGCACGTAAAGCGCACCCACAAGTCGCGAACCGAGAGAGGTGGCAAGTTGAATACGCTGCGCCTCGCCGCCGGAGAGCGTGGAAGCAAGGCGATCGAGAGTCAGGTATTCCAGACCAACGGCATCAAGGAAGCTGAGTCGCTGGCGGATCTCGAGCAGGATCGGCCCGGCTATATCCTCCTGCATGGGGCTGAGCTTGAGAGCGTTAAAGAAATCCCTGGCCTGGGCAATCGTGAGGGCTGCCGCCTGGCAGATATTCTGTCCGTTGATGCGCACGGAGCGGGCCTCGGCGCGAAGTCGCTGACCGCGGCAATCCGGGCACTCGGCGTAGCCTCGATATTTGCTGAGCATGACGCGGACGTGGAGTTTGTACTTTTTGCGCTCCATTTGGGCAAAGAACCCAAAAACACCTTCAAAATCGTCTTTGCCGCGCAAGACGATTTCGCGGGCCGCTTCGGGCATATCGAGCCACGGTACATCGAGTGGGACACCGAGTTCCGGGGCGCGCTTGCGCAGGTCGCTGTACCAGGGGCGGTACTTGGGGCGGTTCCAGGGGTCGATCGCGCCGTCAGCGAGACTAAGGCCCTTGTCGGGAATGACGAGGTTCAGATCGAAATCCACCGTGTTGCCAAAGCCCTGGCAGCGCGGGCAAGCGCCGAATGGGTTGTTGAAACTGAAGAGGCGGGGCTCGGGTTCCTTGCCGAGGCGGTGACAGCTCTTGCACTCGTATGCGCCGGAGAAGCGCAGACGCCGAGGCTCGGCGGACTCGTCGCGTGGCACCTCATGAAAGACGACCTCGCCTGCTTCGCGGTAGGCAACTTCAACGGCGTCCACAATGCGCGAGCGGTTCTCGGCGTTGACGACGATGCGGTCAAGCAGGATGAATACAGGAAGTGTGAAGTCGAGGTCGAGAAGCGACTCGGGTGTGGAGAACTCGAAGATGCTGCCCTGCTGCCAGAGACGATTGAAGCCGCTGGAACGCAGTTCCGCGAGGCGGGCTTTGAGGGTCTCCGTGTGCAGCGAGTCGCCGCCACCGACTACGGGTTTGGCTGCGGATTTTGCGAGGCGGCCGGGGGCCCTGGCTGACTTCGCAGGGGATTTGGCAGCGCTCTCTGGCTGCGGAATCGCAACGAGGACAGGAAAAAGCGCATTCAGGCGGGTTCCTTCACCCAGTACAAGGATTGCCTCGGCTGCTTCGTCCACCGAGTCGCGCTTTACCAGTCCGTCGCAGAAGACGCAGTGCACAGTGCCGCATCGCGCGTAGAGGAGCCGCATGTAGTCGTAGATTTCCGTGGCGGTGGCGACGGTGGAACGGGGATTGCGCGTGGAGTTCTTCTGCTTGATGGCGATGGCCGGGGCCAGACCGTCAATCTCATCCACATCGGGTTTCTCGATGCGCTCAAGAAACTGGCGGGCATAGGCGGAGAGCGACTCTACATAGCGCCGCTGACCCTCGGCATAGATGGTGTCGAAGGCGAGCGAACTCTTGCCGGAGCCCGAAACACCGCTGACCACTGTCAGCTTGCCGTGGGGAATCTCGCAGGAGATGTTCTTTAGATTGTGCGTCCGCGCGCCGCGGATAATGATGGCATCGTTCAAAGGGAAGGCACCGGAAATGAACAGAAGTTGTCCGGGGGCGCCCCCGTCCCCTTTGCGAGGCTCAGAGCACAACCGGCCATTCTTCATTATAGGGCGCAGCGGGCATTGAAAACGGTATTCTGTCCGGTCAGCCGAATGCGAATGAGGTTGTCTCTTCGAATCGCTTTGTCGATTTCAGATTCTCAAATTGCGTAGACTGATTTATCTCCTGCTGCCACTATTAAGGCACTTCGCTGGGAGTTCTGGTCACTTCTGCTCGCTTGGTCGGTTTCTGTCTTTGTTTTTGCGATCGAGGCTAACAGGCTGCGAAGAAGGCCAAGTTGTTCTTGCAGTCTTTCCCACCGACTACAATCCAGCTTGATAGTAAACACAAGATCGTATGCGCCGGATGGGGTTGTCCCACAAGTAGTTTGCAGGCACGTAGATTTCCTTGCGTGCTGGCGCAAGTTCTCCGCGCACTTCGTGGGGAAAAGCTATGCCGCTAATGCGGATAGTGGAGCGCAGCCTAGTTCCGCTTTGTCTTGGAGTTTGCGGTCCAGCACAGTGGCCAGTCCGATGAGGACCGCACCGGCGCAGGCTGGACATTGCGAGTAGCAATTGCCGATGGTATTGCAATTTGGGCAAAGGTAGGCACTGGTCAAGGGAATATGTTGCATTGAGAGAAATGTCATGTCATCACCCCGTCTGTGCTTTGGCGGGGCAAGAGGCCCGCTGGTACCGCCCCCCGATGGCTCTTGCCTGCCGCGATGGATGGAATCAGCCTTGGCGGGGTTCCTGTCCCCCGTCCGGTCTTCAATAAATACATCCTTCGATTCCTTCTGTATTTGTTGCGCGTCAAACTTTCAGTCGACTCTGTCCTTTCTGGCCAAGCCTCTCACAGTTAAACTGCTAAATGAGGTATTTCGTGCTTCGTATCGTTCTCTTTGTTCTACTTCTGGCTTCGGTTCCAGGATTTGCCCAGGAGTCATCCTCGAATCCGGACGGGCAAGCCCCGGCCGCGACACCGGTTGACACCAAACCCCAGGAAGTTTCAGAGCTGGTAATTGCCGCCGAGAGCGCCATTGCAAGTTCCGACTGGAAGACCGCTGAGGCCAAGCTGAATCCTTGGCTTGCCTCCCATCCACGAGACGCGCGGGCTCTGTTTGACGCGGGGTACGCTGCCGACGCGCAGAACCGGTTGGACGAGGCAGCAGAGTTCTATCGCCGCGCAGTGGAAGTTAATCCAAAGTCATTCGAGGCCCATCTCTCCTTGGGACTGCTGTTGGCGAGGCAGAAGAGGCCAGTGGATGCTCGAACGGAGTTAATTGCGGCCACGAACCTAGACCCTGAAGAGGCTGGACCGGCCCTTAAGGCACGCGCCTGGCGCGCGCTAGCCCAGATTGACCGCCCCGAGCCGGGAAAGCCCGGCGACACCAAGATGGCATCGAACGACCTGCTGGAGGCACTCAAGCTCTCCATTGAAACCCCGGCAGATACGCTGCTGGCCGCCAACCTGGCAGAGCAGGCCGGTCAGTACGACGAAGCCGAAACTGCTTACCGGCGCTTGATTGAAAAGGATGCAAAGCTGCAGCCTGCCATTGCAGGGCTGGCTCACTTGCTGATGATGAAGAAGCAGTATCCAGAAGCGGAGACACTGCTTGTCGAGGCACTGAAGCAGGCACCCGACGACCCGGCGCTGACTGCGCAACTGGCCACCTCGCTGGCGGCACAGGACAAGGCCGAGGCGCTTCCGCTAATCCAGAAACTGCACGAGGCTCACCCGGCTGACCCCGCCATTACGCGCATGCTGGCACAGGTGCTGGCGCAGGCGGGGGACGCCGCCGGATCCGATAAGTTATACAGCGGTTTGCTGGCAGCTGCTCCCAACGATCCTGCGCTTTTAGTGGAGCATGGGCAGAACCTGGTGAGGCAAGGGATGTTTGCCCCGGCTTTTGCGGCATTTGACAAGGCCACGCAGATTGACCCGGCCAGCGGCGATGGTTGGAGCGGGCTGGCGTTTGCGGCTTCACGCATGAGCCAGCCTGCGGTTACGCTGCATGCGCTCACCATGCGATCAAAGTTCATGGCTGAGAATGCCTCAACCTACTTTTTGTGGGCGACGGCCTACGATTCCCTGCACCAGAAGATGGAAGCGGCGACCTATTACAAGTACTTTCTAAAGGCCGCGGGGGGAAAGTTCCCAAATCAGGAGTGGCAGGCGCGGCAGCGGTTGCTGGTGCTGGAAAAGTAGAATGTTGGCGGTTAACAGGATTATTTTGTACCGGAAGCCTCAATGAGTTCCTCCGGGACAGGTGCCTATATTCTTCCGGAGACAGTAAATGGCGTCCTGACATAGAGCTTTTCTTTGACTTTCCCCCTTGCGGATTTTTCTAAAATGCGCCTAGTATAGTCACACCTTGGGGTTGGCCGCGCAGCGGAGGTGCCTCATGCGAACTCTGGTTCCAATCACCGTGATTCTGGCTCTGGGCATGACAGCAGGGCCGCCATGCGCTTCCGGTCTGCAAGACAAAGCACCGGATCTGCAAAATATAGAAGCGCTCGAGGCGAGGGCCATTGAGGCGCAGCCACGTGAGCAGTGCTTTCTCTATGCCGAACTGGTGCAGCAGTTGGCTGAGCTGAGCCTGCGGCAATACACGGCTGGCGATGTGGCGAAGTCTGCCGATATGCTCAAGCACATTCAGCAAATTGCACTGAAGATTCACACGTCGATGGCTGACAATAACAAGCGTCTGAAAGATGCGGAGATTTTGTTGCGACGCACGGCGTTTCGGCTAAACGAAATGCTGCATGCCAGCAGCTTTGAAGACCGTTCGCTCGTGGAGCAGACGCTGGCGCAGGTGAATCAAGCCCAGAACGATGCCATGTTAAAGGTCTTCCACAATCGATAGAGCAACGGCTTGGGCGGCGCAGGGTTCGCCCATCAAAGCTGGGCACTTTCGCGGAAAGGATGCTCTGTGCTTGAATGGTAGCGCCGGAATGTGAGAGCCGATGCATCCTATGCGTTGCTTTGCCGTAATTGTGATTTGCCTTCTGGTTCTGGCTCCCCTGCCAGCGCAAAAGCAGAAGCGCGAGCCGCTGACCGAGGCGCAGATCGATAAAATCGCCGAAGCGGGTATCGATCCAAATGCGCGGGTTGAGCTCTACACGAAATATATCAACGAACACGCCGATGCAATCAAGGGGCTGGGCAACCGCGCCAAATCCGATGCGCGCGTCCGGCGGCTGAACGACGCGCTGGAGGATTTTACGGCGCTCATGGATGAGCTCGGCTCGAACCTTGACCTTTTCTCGGAACGCAAGGCAGACATCCGCAAGAGCCTGAAGGCACTGACGGAGGCCACTTTGCGGTGGCAGAAGATTTTGCGGGCGCTGGCCGGCGAACCGGGCTTTGACCTGGCGCGCAAAGAGTCCATCGAGAGCGAAGAGGAACTGGCTGAGCAGGCCAGCCGCCTGCTACGGGAGCAGACCGACTACTTCAACGCGCACAAGGATGAAGAGGGGCAGGACCGGGTGGAGCCAAAGTGAAGGTGGAGAGATTGAGAGTTGCACTGACAGTCCTTGTTGCGGGATTGCTTTCGATTGTCGCGCCCGCAGATGCAGTGGCGGCTTCAAGAAGCGAGACCGCGGTGACGATTGCAGGAGACTCATTCCTTATCAACGGGCGGCCGACCTATGCGGGACGGACATGGAAAGGCCACTCGATTGAAGGGCTGCTGCTGAATGCGCGCATGGTACAGGGCATCTTTGACGATCTGAATCCAGCAACGGCGTCCCAGTGGATTTATCCGGATACTGGCAAGTGGGATGCGGAGCGGAACACAAACGAGTTTGTGGCTGCGATGCCGCTTTGGCGTCGCAACGGAATGCTCGCGTTCACGATCAACCTGCAGGGCGGATCGCCTTATGGCTACTCGAAGGACCAGCCATGGGAGAATTCCGCGTTTGATGGCAGTGGGGCGTTGCGGCCTGCTTACATGGCGCGGCTTGAACGCATTTTGAATCGGGCGGATGAGCTGGGCATGGTGGTCATCGTCGGATATTTCTATTTTGGGCAGGACATGCGGCTCCGGGATGAAACAGCAGTGATCAGAGCAACGGAAAATGCGACCCGGTGGCTGCTGAAGCATGGATGGCGCAACGTGATGGTAGAGGTGAACAACGAATGCGGGCCGAGCTTTCATCACGAGATTTTGAAACCGGCTCGGATTGAGGAGTTGATTGCCAGGGTGAAAATGACGAGGAGGAATGGACGCCGCCTGCTGGTGGGCACCTCATTCCGCGGTGGCGTGATTCCAAACGTGCCAGAGGTCCGGGTCTCGGATTTTTTGCTGCTGCACGGGAACGGGATTGCAAAGCCGGAGAAGATTGCGGAGATGGTGCGGAAGACGCGAGCCGTAGCCGGCTACACGGTCAAGCCGATTCTGTTTAACGAGGACGACCACTTCAACTTTGATGAGCCGGAAAATAACATGACGGCGGCGCTGGGCGAACATGCATCGTGGGGCTACTTCGACTACCGGATGAAGGGCGAGGGCTTTGAAGATGGCTACCAGAGCGTACCAACGGACTGGGGCATCGGCAGTGCGCGAAAGAAGGGCTTTTTTCACCTTCTAGCACAGGTTACGGGCTCAGAGTAGCTGCGACGCCCGTTGTGCTAACCTCCATCTTGGTGAATGCAGAATTTGTGTCGATTTTTGAGGTAGAGTACCGGGCCTTGCGACCCAGGGCACCGATGCCGCCAATCGCGGTGCGTTTCAGGCGGTTTACCTCGCTGAATACGACGATCCGCCTGCGCGAAGGTCAGATTCGCGTGAGCCTTTCCGATCTTTTGGAAGGCGCGCCAGAGACTGTGATTCGCGCTATCGCGCACATTCTGCTGGCCAAACTCTACAAGAAGCCGATCGACGCCTCGCACAACCTGCGCTACAAGCGGTTTGCTTCAAGCGCGGCGGTGACGCGCCAGACTGAACTAATTCGATACGCACGTGGCAGCAAGCGCTTTTTCGGGCCTGAGGGACGTTTTTACAACCTCGACGAGGTGTTTGACGCGGTGAATATCCGGTTCTTTGGCGGACTGCTTGGGCGGCCAGAGCTCACCTGGAGCGAGCATCACTCCAAGCGGTCATTGGGCCACTACGACGCGGCACACAACACGATTGTGGTGAGCCGCGTGTTCGATCGGCCTTCGAGTCCACGGTACGCCATCGAATATCTGCTTTACCACGAGATGCTGCACCTGAAGCACCCGGTAACGATGCGCGGGGTAAGGCGCTGTGTGCACTCACGCGCGTTCAAAGCCGAGGAAGCGCTGTTTCCGCAGATGGCCGAGGCTCTGGCGTTTATCAAGCGGCTATAAGAGAAGGCAAGACGCCAGATGCTCGGACGGCCTTATGCTTCTTTTCCAGCAGTTTCCGCAACTTCGTCCGGGGCGATAACCGGGCGTGTAGCAGCCCAGGTGACGAGTACAATTCCGGCAATCACTGAGCCGACGCTGGCGAGTTGCGCGTTCGATAACCCCCAAAGAACCTTAGGGTTGCGGCGTACAAATTCAACCAGAAAGCGAGCAATGCCGCTAAGCACAAGATACTGACCCACAATGGCGCCGGTGGCATGTGGCTTGCCGCCGCGCCGCCATAACCAGAAGCCGATGAGCAGGCCGGCAGCCAACTCATAAAGAGGCGTGGGGTGAACACGAGACAAGGTGGGCTCGATGCCGTTGGGAAAGCTCATGCCCCAGGGGAGATTGGTAGGCAGGCCGTAGCAGCCGTCGCCAGAGAGAAAGCAACCGATGCGTCCGATACCGTAGCCGATAGCCGCAGCTGGGGCTGCGAGATCGAGCGTGCGCAGACCGCCGATCTTGGCCCACCAGCCCTGAAAGAGCAAGGCAGAGATGCCAAAGACAAGTCCGCCGAACCAGGCAAATCCGGCTGAATCCCAAAATACACGCCATCCTTCTTCGCGAAATTCGATGGGGGTGTCAATGACGTGCCACAGTTTGGCGCCGAGAATGCCCAAAACTACGGCTACTGCCACGATGCCCACCGCGTCGGCTGTGATGCGGGCGCGGCGAAAACCACGGTCCATTACAAAAGCAGCTGCTACGGCGGCGAGCCACAGCATCAGGCCGAAAGTCGGCACGTTGAGTCGCGCGATGTGCAAAAAAGGCAGCATGTCTTTTCAAGTATAGACGGGCAGGGATGTCACACATAACCAATGGTAAGCAAGCATGCAAGAGAAGCGGCCCGGATTTGCACAGACAGCCCGGCCCCAATTCGCGCGATACTGGTTGTATGGCAACCACAATGTACCAGGGCCTTGAAGTGCTCTATTCACGCCAACAGATCGCCGAACGCGTCGCGGAAATGGGTGCCGAGATTACCCGCGACCTGAACGGAGAGAAGCTGGTCATGATCGGTGTTCTCAAGGGCGCCGCGCCTTTCCTGGCCGACCTATCGAGATCGATACAGGCCGATGCCACTTTTGATTTTGTGGCCACTTCCAGCTACGGCAAAGAGCAGAAGTCCTCTGGCGCAGTAAAGCTGATCAAGGATCTGGACCACTCCATCGAGGGGAAGAATGTGCTGGTAGTTGAGGACATTCTCGATACCGGGCTTACGCTGTCATACCTGCGCAAGCTTTTTCTGCAGCAAAAGCCCAAGAGCCTGCGGATTGCCACGCTGCTCGACAAGCCATCGCGGCGCATCGAGAAGATTGAGGCAGACTACGTGGGCTTCTCCATTCCGAACCTCTTCGTCATCGGATATGGAATGGACTACGCAGAGCGCTACCGGAACCTGCCTGATATCTGCATCATGCCGCCGAATCACCCGGAATAGCGGATGCCTGTATCTCCGGGCCACAGCGCTTCGATGCTCTTTTGAGCCGTGGCATTTGGTTCCGGAGTGAGGAAAGCACTATACTCAACACCCGGAGACTGCCCGGCAAGCCGGCGTCGAGAGTGGCGTTGCACGGGCCAGGAGCAAGTAAGATGACAGTGCCCACACCTATCGCGCAAGCGGACCTTGAATTTGATAATGGCAGCTTTGATTCTGCCTCTTTTGCTGCTCATGCGCTAGGCAGTTGGCAGGCGCTAGCGGCGGTGATAGACCACACTCTGCTAAAACCGGACGCCACCCGTGCGCAAGTCGAGAACCTGTGCAGCGAAGCTCTGCGCTATCGCTTTGCCTGCGCCATGGTGAACCCCATTTGGGCCTCAACCGCTGTGGGCGCGCTAAGTGGCACCGGGGTTCCGGTAGGCGTGGTGATCGGTTTTCCGCTGGGCGCCTCGCTGGTTTCAACACTGCGCCAGGAAGCAACTGCACTGGCCCGGCTGGGCGCGCGCGAACTGGATATGGTGATGCCGATTGGGTATCTGAAGAGCGGCAACCACGAGGCGGTGCATCACACAATTCACGCGGCAGCCAGCGTGGCCCATCACAACGGAGCGCTGCTTAAGGTGATTCTTGAAACTGCCCTGCTGACCATGGAAGAGAAGCTACGCGCATCAGAGATCGCGATTCTGGCGGGAGCTGACTTTATCAAGACTTCAACTGGATTTTCTTCTGGCGGCGCAACTCCGGCAGACATAGCGCTGATGCGCGGCGTGGCCGGCGGGCGCTGTGGCGTTAAAGCTTCAGGCGGTATCAGGACGCTGGCAGACGTGCGGGCGCTGCTGGAAGCAGGCGCAAACCGCATCGGCGCGTCGGCGTCGGTCGCGATTGTGCGGGAGCTGGGAGCGGATTAGAAACAGCTTCTAGCCTCTCGCGGAATCTTGCTTGCCTTTCAGCAGCTACCCAAACTTGAATCGAATGTTCCGATTGGGACGGGGTTGCGCTGAAGCTGAGACTAGAGGCTGATTCCTATCCCCTCAATCCGTTATGATTCCTTTCGATAGATATGAATGCAACTCCCCCATCTCCGGCTGAAGGACACGATTTCGAGGGCGACTATCGCCCAGCGGAAGCTGCGCCTCTTGATCCGGTGAACGCACGCGTGGAGCCAGCGGATGTGGCCTACCTGATGCGGCTGACCGACGCGCTGAATACCACGCTTGATCTGCAAACCCTGCTGAGCCGGACATCCGAGCTGGTGCGGGCCGTTATACATTACCGCATCTTTTCCATCTTGCTGCTGAACGACCGCACACACGAGTTGCGGATGCGTTTCCAGATTGGGCATACTCCGCAGATTGAACGGACGCGGATTCCCGTAGGCAAGGGCGTGGTAGGGCAGGTAGCGCAGACCCGCCAGCCCGTGCTGCTAAACGATGTAACGACGGAAGAAAACTACATCAACGCCAATCCTGAAGTGCGGTCGGAACTGGCAGTGCCGCTAATCGCCAAGAACCGGCTTATCGGGGTGATGGACCTGGAGAGCGAGGAGGCTGGCTACTTCCAGCCAGAGCACCTGCGGGTGCTGATCTTCACCGCCTCGCGCATTGCACAGGCAATTGAGAACGCCCGCCTGTATGCGCGTGTTTCGCGCCAGGCGCAAACACTTGAAGTGCTAAACGAAATTGCCGTTGAACTGGCATCCATCCTCGACCTGGGCTTGCTTCTTGAGCGCGTGGGGCAACTGGTGCGGCGCTTGATCGACTACCAGATGTTCACCATCATGCTGCTGGACGAGAAGGGCGAGACGCTGATTACACGCTATGCGTGGCGGTTTGGCTCCGCGCATGCGCCTAAGCGCCGTATTCCCGTGAACAGCGGCCTGGTGGGCGCGGCGGTACGAGAGTGGCGGTTCATCAATGTGCCCGATGTACACAAGGATCCGCGCTACGTTGCAATGAATGAAGAGACACGCTCCGAACTGGTGGTGCCGCTGTTCTACAAAGGGCGCATTATCGGTGTGCTGGACATGGAGCATACGCGCTCACACTTCTTCACTGAAGAGCATGAGCGCGTGCTGACGACACTGGCGGCGCAGGTTGCCATAGCAATTGAAAACGCGCGCCTCTACCAGGCTGTACGCACGCAGGAACGGCAGCTTGAGCGCGACATTGCCATGGCTAGGGAAGTGCAATTGCGCCTGCTGCCGCATGAAGCGCCTTCGCATCCCCACGCCGAGATGGCGGTGCGCTTTTTGCCTGCGCGCTCCATCGGCGGCGACCTTTACGATTTTCTGGATTATGGTCCGGGCCGCACCGCGATTGTACTTGGCGACGTGAGCGGCAAGGCCGCGCCTGCAGCCCTGTTTGCTGCCCTGGTAAGCGGCATTATGCGCGCCGCGGCGGCGCAACAGCCGGCGCCTGCGCAGATGCTGGCCCTGCTGAACGACGCCCTGCAAGAGCGCAAGCTGGAGTCGCAGTACGTAACCATGTTGTTTGCACTGTGGAACGACGAAACGCAGACTTTGCAGGTGGCCAACTCAGGCGCCATACAGCCTGTATTTTGCCGCTCAGGGCAATCGAATACCGTGCAAGCAGAAGGCTTTCCACTGGGGCTATTTCCCAACGCAACTTACGAGGAACTCAGCATTGTGGCGCAGCCCGGTGACGCAATCGTGTTTGTCTCAGATGGAATTCTGGACGCTGAGAACGACAAGGAAGAGATGTATGGGCCGGACCGGCTGGCTGGCCTGCTGTGCGCTAGCCGCGACATGCCAGCGATGGAGATTGCCGACGCCATTCTGGATGATGTGGCCCGTTTCCAGGGCACGCAAGACCGTTTCGACGATGAGACCATCATCGTGCTGCGCGTGAGGTAAGACGTCCAAGCAGCAGGCTTGGACCTTGATTTCCCATTAATCGAAGTGATTTCAATTCCCTGTTTCGATTCCGGGGCTGGATGATGATATATCCAGCCCCGGCGTAAGTAGTTACTGATTGAATGTCATGGTCATCTTTGTGATGCCGGTGTAGGTGACATCGACAAAATTACCCTGCGGCTCCGCTGTAAAGCCCTTGGAGTCTGCGTCGATGTGGACGGTGAGTCCGGGAAGAGTCCACTCCCCTGCCTTGGCATTGGCTGCGGTCATGCCGGGCGCGCTGATGCGAAAACTCACATCGCCAGTAGCCGTGATGACGATTCCCTTTTTATCCGCGGCCGCATCGATCATGGGGCAGCGAATAAGCTGAATCCAGCCGATCTTGCCGGGCGCCTGCCACTGAACAGTCACCGGATGGAACTGGCTGCCCGGACCTACGTCGCGGGTGTGGCCGGTTATCTCTCCACCGTAGATAAGATTCTTGCCGATCCAAGCTGTAGCAATGCGTTGGTCGGCGATGGGCCGGCGGACCTCGTGCTCGGGTTGCAGGCCCTTGAAGCTCTTCATGGCGTCAGCGGGGATCCGGGTATCAAGAACTACTATGGGTGGAACAAACCAGAGGTCAGAGACATGATCGACGGGCGGGTGATCGAAGCCCGTTAGCGGGGCCTTGTCGGCATCCAGCACGGTGCGCAACCAGAGTCCCGCGACGCTGACGTAGCTCTGCATGTCCATTCCGTAGGAACGGTCGTAGGGGCCGGAGATGTTGCGCAGGTTGGCGCTGTAAAGATCAGCAGTAGCGCGCCATAGCCCGGCTTCCATTTCGCTACCGATGCTCCGCATGCGCGGAGTGAATCCATAGTCGCGCCAGAGAGCCAGGCCGAAGAGATCGGCGCCAGCGTAGGTGGGCGAGTTGTACTCCCAGAACGCGTCATGCTCCTTGTACAGCTTGTAGGTGTCTTCCTGCCACTTGGTGGCGGGGGCAACCCACTCTGGATGATTGCCTTTTACGGCTGCATAGCTCCAGAGGAAGCCATACATGAGCGAGATGTTGGTGTAGGAGGGCAGCAGGCGCCCTTCCTTGATTTCACCGGCGATAGCGTAGTTGATTGACTCGGTCAAGGCCGGCGCAAGGTCTGCAGGGATGCGGTCAGGATACTCGATCAGAATCTCCGCAAAGGTGGTACCTATAAACTCGCGCCAGTTGGGGTCGTACGCGCGCCACATGACGGCTTTCTCACCCGGCTGAGGTTCATCAGGATAGCGGCGGAAGGTGCCGTCCCATGGCTTGCCGGGATCGCGATATTGCTGCTTCAAAACCACATGCAGAATTTGCGCTGCTCGGTCACGGTCGCCCGGTTGGTCGCGCAGCAGAAGGCCGACTGCGTACCAGGTGCTGTCTCTCACCATAAAGGAACCGCGGGCGTGCAATTCCGATGTAAAGACAGAGGCTGGCGCACTACAGAGTTGAGCTTGAGCGTCCCAGTGCTTATCGCCCCACTCCATGGATGTAAGAAAAATCTCGCGGCTATTTTTGCTAAGCGAGTTAACGTTTGGATGCCGTGGCTTGGCCAAAGCCGGCAGAGCCACAAGAGCACAGCACAAGAGAACCAGGGCAACATTGGCCCGAACTGAAAGACGAATCATGGCGATCCTCAGGAACAGTCTGCCTATGGATTTCCGGCCCTGCCTGCGGGTGCAGGCAGGGCCGGAGATCGAGTTTAAATTCAATCAGTCGTTTCGATAGATCAGAAGGACAGTTTAGCTCCGAACTCGACGGTGCGGCTTGACCCGTTTTGCCCGGTGATGGTGCCGATGGTAGTTGCGTTGCTTTGCGCAGCGTTCGGCGTGCTGAAGTTAGGGTGATTGAAGACGTTGAAGGCATCCATTCTGAGTTGCAGGTTGACCTTCTCCGCCAAATTGGTGGACTTCTGCAGGTTCATATCCCAAACCTGGTAGCGCGGACCCCATAGCATGTTGTAGCCCGAGTTGCCGTAGGCATAGCCTGCCGCAACCGTTCCACCTGCCGTGGGCGCCGCAAAGGCTGCCGGATTGAACCACTGTGTACGGGTCTTCTTGCCCGGATACAGTGGAGCGCCCGCAACCCGGTCAGCGCGGCCACTTACGCAACCCGTACCGGAGCAGGAGTACGATACCGAGAACGGCTGACCGCCCTGGAAGGTGCTGATACCCGAGAATTGCCAGCCAGAGACGATCTTGTTGGTCATGCTGTTAGCGGTTCCGAGGAACTTCTTCCCCTGCCCGAAGGGCAACAGGTAGGAATAGCTGACCACGAGTACCTGCGGGGTGAGACCGCCGATATTGCCCTTTGAGTCGGAGATGTTCTGGGGGTTCATGAAGTTCTCAGTGCCGATAACGCGGGTATAGGAGTACTCGGCGTTGATGCTGAGACCGTCACTGTACTGCTTGTGCATTCCCACCTGAAGAGCGTTTTCCATGGAATGGAAGATCGGATCCATGTTCATGGCAATGCTCGACCACGGCTGCACCGGACGGCGAGCCTGCACGGCGGTGTTATTGATCGTGGTGGGATAGTTGATGTCCGGAGCCGTGTTGCCCGGTCCGCTGGAGTTGTTCTGCTTGAGGTTGTGCTGCCCAACGTAGCCGACGCGAAGCGAAAGCCCGCGTGCCAATTCACGTTCGATGGCGACGTTGTACGACTCTGTGTAGGGCGTCACCAGCGGATGCTCAGCGTTGATCGAGGGGTTCGCATTGAAGGTCCCAGTAGCCGTAAACGGGTTGCTCATCGAGAACGAAGGAGCAAGTTGTGTGGTCGAGTTCCATGTGGGCTGTGAGTAACTGTAGGTCAACTGGTAGGGAATGTTGCCTGCCGCTACGTTGACTGCATAGGAGCCAGGAATCAGGTTGTAGTAGATGCCAAAGGCGCCGCGGATAACGGTTTTGGGCAGGACGTTGTAGGCAAAACCGAGGCGAGGAGCAAAGTTGTTCTTGTCCTGGCCCAGGTAATCCCACAGGCTGGCCTTCAAGTTGGCCGCAGAGGCAAGCACGATCGGAAATGTGCTCACAGCGGATGAGATGGTGGGAACCACTGAGCCGGAGGCGGTGTAGGCATTTTCAAAGACCACCACCTTCTGCAGGCTGGGAACATACAGCGCGTCGTTGCCATAAGGGCTGGGACGGAACTTCTGTACGTCATAGCGAAGGCCAGCATTGATGGTCAACTTCGGCGTCACCTTCCAGTCGTCCTGGACGTAGGCGCCATACTGAGCCATCATGTTGCGGGTAATAAAGTTGTTGGGGCTGGTCTTGGATGTGGCAGAGGGATAGCCGAGCAGGAAGTCCGCATAGCCGATGCCGGTGTACTGGGCATTGAATGTGTACGAACCACGCTGCGGGCTGGTTGCGCCGTCGTTCCAGTGGTTGTCATATAGGAACGAGAAACCAACCTTGATGGTGTGACGGGCCAGAATTTTGGTCACGGACGTGTTTAGCTGCTCGTCCTGCGAGAGATCCTTCGAGCCCTGCTCTGCCACGCCCACGATGTTCTTAATCGAGAGTTGAGGCGCGCCCTGAATGAGTTCGACGCCGAGTCCGGGGATCATTGAAGTGAAGTCAGTGTTCACATTCTGCGGCGTGCGGTAGATGGGAATGTGGAAGTAGGAGATGGTGGTATCAGCCAGCAGCGTCGGCGAGAAGATATGTGTCCAGCCGATGATGTGGTTGCTCAGGTGTTCGCCGATACCCGACATGCCGCCTTCAAGACTGTTGGCGCCGACGGACGGGTTGGGGCCGTAGAACGCGCGCAGATATGTGCCGCGAATCGAATCCTTGTCGCTGAATTTGTGGTCGATGCGGAACGAGATGCGGTGCGCAATGCTGATGTAAGGAACGTTTTCGTAGGTGTTGGTGCCCGTTCCGGTGGTCGTCGGCAGGGGGAACAGCGCCTTTTGCAGTGCCAGAGAGACGGAGTTCAGCTTTGCCGTCGGAATCGTTGTGCCGTAGCTCACGAGGGTGGAGGGGTCAACAATATTTGTGGAAGTACCAAATTCCGAGAAGTTGCCACTACGCATCAACACCGTCGGCTCAACGCTGCTGACTGTCGACGCCTGATGCAGGTTGAAGTTCTCAAAGTTGAAGAAGAAGAACGAGCGGTCGTGACCGTTGTATACGTTGGGAATCCAGATCGGCCCAGAGAAGTTGCCGCCATACTCATTGCGGATGTACTTGGGCTTTGCCAGCGCGCCGGCAAAGTAACTCTTGGCGGCCGTGGCAGCCACGCGGTTGAACTCAAGCAGCATACCGTGGAAGTCGTTGCCGCCACCCTTGGAAACCACAACCACCTGGGCTGGCTGGTTGAATTGGGCAGGCACGTCTGAGGTGAGCAGTTTGAACTCGGCGATGCCGTCCAGCGGGGGCACTTCGCCTGAGCCGCGTTCAAGGCTGGCCATCATGTTGAGTGCGCCATCCAGCGTATAACCGACGCCGCCATAGGAGTTGCGCGAGCCGGTTCCGATCGAAGGAGTCACACCGTAAACCGGCATCTGATCCTGTGCGCCTGCGCCCTGCACGCCAGGCGCCAGAGCCATAAGGCCCATGACGCTCAAACGGCCATTCAACGGGGTATTGACGATCGTCTGAGCCTCGATGACCGCACCAATTGATGAGTCTTCCGTCTGGATGACTGGAACATCAGAGGCCGTAACCGTAATGCGCTGTTGCTCGGTACCCACCTGAAGTTGCACGTTGATGGTGGCGCGCTGGCCGATGACGAGCACGATATTCTGCTGCTCGTATGGTTTGAAGGTTTGGCGATCAATCGAAAGGTTATAGCGGCCTGGGGTCAGTTCCGACACCACAAAGTTGCCGCTGTCGAGCGAAACCGTGGCGCGGGCAATCCCCGTT
>Ga0316226_1000745_pt1 | contig 40376 bp, 41 predicted proteins | sample TBH18017metaG_FD_206009 | JGI IMG/M metagenome (GOLD analysis project Ga0316226, IMG submission 206009) | Freshwater microbial communities from Trout Bog Lake, Wisconsin, USA - TBH18017 | ecosystem: Environmental > Aquatic > Freshwater > Lake > Hypolimnion/Profundal zone | place: USA: Wisconsin...
TGCCGTTGTCGGCGAGCTGGATGACGCCGGCGGCGCCGTCCGCGGGCGGCGCCTGGAGGGGCTGGCCGGAACGGGACCGGGGGAGCCGGCGCAGGTGCTCGAAGACGTGCGGCAGCATGGCGGCGCGGAGATCAGGCGGGGCGTTCGGAAAGGACCTTGTCGATGATGCCGTATTCCATGGCTTCGTCGGCGCTCATGAAGAAGTCCCGGTCCATGTCCTTCATGACCTTCTTGAGGTTCTGGCCGGTGTGCTTGGCCAGGGCCGCGGCCAGGTTCTCCTTCAGGCGCTGGATCTCCTTGTAGGAGATCTCGATGTCCGAGGCCTGGCCCTGGGCGCCGCCGGAGGGCTGGTGGATCATGATCCGGGCGCTGGGCAGGGCGAAGCGCTTGCCCTTGGTGCCGGCCGCCAGGAGATGGGCGCCCATGCTGGCGGCCTGGCCGATGCAGTAGGTGACGATGTCGTTCTTGACGAACTGCATGGTGTCGTAGATGGCCAGGCCCGCGGTGACGCTGCCGCCGGGGCTGTTGATGTAGATCTGGATGTCCTTGTCCGGGTCTTCGCTTTCCAGGAAGAGCATCTGGGCGACCACCGCGTTCGCCACGGAATCATCGATGGCCGTGCCCATGAAAATGATGTTGTCCTTCAACAGGCGCGAGTAGATGTCGTAGCTTCGCTCACCGCGCGGGGTTTCCTCAATGACGATCGGCGGATAGTAGGCGTGTACCATGGGGTCTCCTGACTGGTTTCAGGATAGCGGAGAAATTTGAGACCCGCCTAGGGATTAGCCGCCGGATTTACCCAATGGGGTGTGTTCAGCGGCCCGGCGGATCGGGGAATTCCCCTGTTGCCGGGCAGGGGCTGAGCATGGGCAGGGCGGTGGGCGTGCCGGCCTCCCCGGTGAAGAAGATCAGCGCCTTCACCGGGCCCGGGCCGATGTTGCTGCCCTGGTGCCAGGCGTCCACCACCTGGGCATAGGCGTCCCCCTGGTGGAAATCGCGGCTGGTGTGGTTCTCCAGCTCGACCCGGAAGTCGCCCTCCAGGATGTAGACGTAGGCGTTGACCGGGTGGGCATGCCAGGGGTTGGTCCCTCCCGGGGCGAGCTCCATCAGGACGGCCTGCACTTCCGGGCGGGCCGAGGGTTCGTAGCGGATCGGTGTGCCGTCCCAGGTGGTGCCGGTCCGGAGCAACCGGGTGAAGGTGACGGGCGGTTCCGCCGGCAGCAACAGGGGAACCAGGCAGAGGATCGGGACAAGGGTGCGCATGGGGCGACCTCCAGGCCCATGGGGTGCCGGCTGGAGACGATTGGTTTCCCGCTTTTCGAACTACCCTGCCAATGGCTCCCGCACCTCGCGCACCCAGGCGTCCCAGGCGCCCTGGTCGAACCTGGCGGGGCCGGCGGGCAGGGCCCGGCGCAGGGCCAGGAACCGCTCCAGGGCCGGCCGCCACAGGGCTTCCGGCAGGTGGTCGGCGGCCTCGGCGCAGGCCGCGACACCGGCCGGGGTCTGGCAGACCAGCAGGGCCAGGTGCCCGGCCTCCAGGCAGAGCCGCACCCGGTCCGGCCAGTCCCAGTCCTGGCAGCCGCCCATCTCCAGGTCGTCGGGCAGCCAGCGGGCGCGGATGCCCCAGGGGTTGTCCGCGACCATGGCGCGGCTCAGGCTGGCCGGGAGTCCGCCGCTGCCCGGCAGCAGCAGGTGCGCCACCATCACCAGGCGGTCGGCCTGGGCCAGCAGGCGGAACGGCAAGGCCGCCTCCGGGTCCGCCGCAACCCGTTCCGGCAGCCCGAGGTGGCTGTCCAGGGCGAGGCCGCCCAGGCCGGGAAAGTGCTTGAGGCAGCCGCGCACCCCGGCGCCCTCCAGCCCGGCCAGGAACGCCCCGGCGGCCCGCGCCGCCTCCAGGGGCTCGGCGCTGGCGCAGCGGTCGCCCATGGCGGCTCCGGGCGCCCAGAGGTCGGCCACGGGCGCGAAATCCACGTTGCAGCCGAGCAGGGCCAGGCCCCGGCCCCACAGGGCGCCCCAGCGCCGGCAGGCGCCGGGGCCGCCGCGGCGCCACAGGTCGCGCAGGGTCGGGGTGGGGCCCACCCACTGGCGCAGGCGGGACACGGCGCCCCCCTCCTGGTCCAGTGCCACCGCCAGCGGCAACCCGGCGCCCCAGCGCGCCTGGAGGGCCTGGACCAGCGCGTGGCACCGGGCCGGGCCGGCGGCGGGGTCCGGGTCGAGGTTGCGGCCGAACAGCACCACGCCGCCCGTGGCCGCGGGCTGGAGGGCAGCGCCGTCCAGGCCGAAGATCCCGTTCCAGAGCAGCAGGCGCGGGGTTTCCAGCATCAGGGCATGAGCGTCAGGCTGGCCCTGGAGCGCTCGAGGCCCACCTGGTCCCGGGTGCGGTGCAACCCGTGCAGGGCCGCCTCCAGCTGCCGGCGCCACAGGACGAAGCCCGGGTCGTCCGGGTGGAAGGCGTTGCGCTCCTGGAAGCCCAGGCAGACCGCCCCCAGCGGGAGCTCGCCGCTGCGCAACGGGATCAGGTGCCCTTCGGGGCGTTCCCACTCCACGGGCGCGCGCAGCGCGGAGGGCGGCGGGGTGCCCGCGGCGGCCCAGGGCCGGCCGTCCGGGGCCTGCACCCAGCAGTCGGCGGGGGTGGGCAGCAGGGCCAGGCATTCGCTGGGATTGAACCGGGTGCGCAGGTGGGCCAGGAAGGGTTCGAGGATCGGCCATTCGCTCAGCTCGCGCTGGGATGCCACCAGGAGGTCATTCAATATCAATACTTCCTCGTGGAACTGGTTGAGCTCGCGGACCCTGGCCATGACCCGGTGCTCCAGGTCATCCTGGTAGTTGGTGAGCTGGTGCAGCACGGTGGCATGATCCAGGGCCCGGTCCAGCACCGCCTCGATTTCGGCCAGCTTGAACGGCTTCTGGACGAAATCGTAGGCCCCGAACTTCACCGCCTGGATCGCCGTCTCCATGGAGGCGAAGCCGGTGATCACCACGCAGAGGGTGAGCGGGTCGCTGGCCTTCAAGGCCTCGATCAGCTGGAAGCCGTTGGGCCCCCCGGGCATGTTCAGGTCGGTGAGCACCACCGGGAAGTGCCGCTCGGCCATGAGCGCCAGGGCGCCATGGGCGTCGGCGGCCTCCTCCACCTGGTAGCCGTCCAGGGTGAGCGCCTCCTTGAGGTTGGCCCGGAGATCGGCCTCGTCGTCGACCAGGAGGATCGGATCCGGCATCATGGGCTTACCGTCTCGACGTTGAGCATCCCCTTGGTCAGCTCATAGATCCTGGATTCCAGGAAGATGTCCAGCACACCCCGGTCCAGGAGTCCGGCCCGGGTCTCGTCCTCGAGGATCTCCAGGCTGCGGGGGATGCTCACGGCGGCCTTGTAGGGGCGGTCGGCGGCCACCAGCGCGTCGTGCACGTCGCAGATGGCCATGAGCTTGCTTTGGGCCGGGATCTCGTCCGCCTTCAGGTGCCGGGGATAGCCCATGCCGTTCAGCCGCTCGTGATGGGCGTAGGCGATGTCGGCCACGCCGGCCAGGGCCCCGGTCCAGGGGATCTTGCTGAGGAAGTTGAAGGTCTTCTGGACGTGGCTGTTGATCTCGTTGCGTTCCTGCTCGGAGAGGCTGCCCTTGGGAATGCGCAGGGCGGAGATGTCGGCGCTTTCCAGGATCCTGGATTCGCCGTCATGCCAGTGCTGGAAGCCCAGCTCCTCCAGTTCGTCCATGGCCTCCACCACCTCCTGGGTGAGCACCTTGGGTTCGTTGCAGCGGGTGACCAGGTCGGAGATCCGCTCGCGCTCCGCCCGGTGGGCGGCCATCAGCACGTTGGAAAAGCCCGGGTCGTAGGGCTCGCCGTTGCTCCAGGCCTCCAGGATCCGCGCGTTGACCGCTTCCAGGTCGCGCTGGTAGAGCCGCTGGAGGATGCGCTCGAGCCGGTCCGGCTCCAGCTTGCGGGCCTTGACCAGCACCTGCTCGCGCACGCCGACCTTGCCGAAGTCGTGCAGCAGGCTGGCGTAGCGGATCTCGCGCAGCTGGGGTTCGCTGAAGCTGAGCCCGCCATAGGGGCCGTTGGGCGTGCGGTTGACCGCCTCGGCCAGGCCCACCGTCAGCACCGCCACCCGGCCGGAATGGCCCGAGGTGGAGGGGTCCCGGGCTTCAATGGCGTTCACGGCGGCGTTGACGAAGCCTTCGAACAGTTTCTCGATGTCCTCCTTGAGCTTCAGGATCTCCTGGGTGCGCTCCTGGACCATCTCCTCCAGCCGGTTCTGATAGGCCTCGTTCTCGCGCAGCGACTTGTAGTGGTTCAGCGCCCGCACCAGGCTGGCATCCAGCTCGGCCAGCTTGAACGGCTTCTGGATGAAATCGTAGGCCCCTCGCTTGAGCGCCTGGATGGCGGATTCGGTGGTGGCGTAGCCGGTCATGAGAATGCAGAAGGTCCTGGGGTCGATCTCCTGGACGGTGTTGATCAGGTCCAGGCCGGACAGGCCGCCCGGCATGTTGAGATCGGTGAAGATGATGGCGTAGTGCCTTTCCTTGGCCATCTGGATGGCGGCTTCCGCCGTTTCCGCCCCCTCCGGCGAGTAGCCCATGCTGCCCAGGGCCTCCACCAGAAGGGTCCGGAAATCAGGTTCATCATCCACGATCAGAATTCGGTTGGTGTCCATGATTGCCCCAGGATAGCAATCCTATCGGCTCCATCATGCGAAAATCAAAAAGATCCCGTCATCGGGGGGGTGGCGGAAACTTCTCCAGCAGCTTTTTCACCGCCAGGCTGACCTGTTCTTCGGCGTCCTGGGGATCCTGCAGGCCGGTGAGGGCCCCCTCCGCCACGGCCTGCCAGACCAGCTGGTTGGTCTTGTTGTCCACCACCTCCAGGAGGATGCTGCCCTCCCGGTAGGCCTGGACCTCGGTGAAGCCGACGCCGGGGCCGTAGCCCCAGGGACGGCCCCAGCCGTAGCCCCAGGCCGGGCCCATGCTGGTGTAGGTCTGCACGTACCGGTTACGGTACACCGGGTAGTAGGTCAGCAGGAAATCCGGCTCGGCATCCTGGCGCTGGAAGCCCTTGGCGGCCAGGTCCCGCTCCAGGATCCGGCGCACCCGGCTGTCCATGATCGGGTTCGCCAAGCCGTCGGCCTTGCCCTTGGCCTTGGCGTCGGCCATGTACCAGCCGTAGGTCTTGAAAGTGGTAAAGTTGGCGTGCGGGTCGAAATCGTACCTGACGGAAATGGTGCTGCACCCTGCCAGGAGGGCCAGGGCCGGCACCAGGACGAATTTGAAGAATTTCATGAAGGCCTCCCGCCGGGTTCCGCGCCTCCCTTTGGATGCGCCGGACCGGTCCCTGGTTTAACCATACCGCCGGGGTGCCTGAGCTGGTCTTAAACTGGAAGGCAATGAGGTGACCCATGTGGAAGACCAGCGTCGTTACCGCTCCGGAAACGGCCATCAATGCTCCTGCCCCTTTGAAGGGCAGCCTCGAGGACACGATCGGCCGCGCCGCCGCGATCGGATTCGACGCCGTCCAGCTCACTGTCCACCGGCCGGCCGAATTCAGGGTGAAAGCCGCCCTGGAGGCTTTAAGGTCCTTTCGAATGAAGGTATCGGGGATCGCCACAGGCGGGGCCTACGCCATCGACCACATCAGCCTCGGCCACCAGGACGAAGCCAGGCGCCGCGCCGCGGTCACGCGCATGAAGGAGCATATCGATCTGGCGCAGGCACTGGGCGGCGCTGACGTGGTCATCGGACTGATCCGGGGCACCTATGCCGACTGCGACAGCAGGGACGAATACATGGCGCAATACCGGAAAAGCCTGCACGAATGCATCGAATATGCGGAGCTTCATCAGATCCGCATCGTCCACGAAGCGATCGGACGCACCGACAGTGACGTTTTGCGGACCATACGCGAGAACATCGTGTTCATAAATGAGTTTTCATCGCCGCATTTCCGCCTGCAAATCGACACGCACCACATGGGTTTGGAAGAAACCAATTTTTATGAGGCTGTCCTGGAAGCGAAGGGACTCGTGGCCCAGGTCGACATTTCCGATGTCAAAAGGACGGTTCCGGACGGGAAGCATTTCGATTTCCCGAAATTGCTTGACGCCCTGAAAAGGCTGGATTACCAGGACCACCTGGTATTTGAATTCAATTCAATCGGCGACGGGATTGCCGAGGCGACCGCCGGCTTGCGCTATATCCGATCCCTTTATTGATCCCAGGTCGGCGAGCGGCTTGACCGCGCCCTGGTGCCAGACCATGAAATTGCCTTCATGGGCCCAGGGCAGGGCAATGCCGTTGCCCTCGACCTCGTGGCTATGGAAATGCCCGGTGATGAAGGTCTCGCCCGGGTAGCGCGCGGCCGCGGCGCGGAACGCCGCCCGGGGGAAGGCCAGCTTGTAGGCGCGGTTGCTGGTGTGCAGGGCCCGCTGGAGGCGGCCGGCCAGGTTGCGGGCGGTGGTTCTGGGCAGGCCCCTGGCGATCAGCCACACCACCCCGCTGCGGGACACCAGGTTCCAGAGCCGGTAGCGCCAGTCGGCGACATTCACCAGATCGCCGTGCTCCCAGACCAGCGCTTCGCCGTCCAGCCGGCCGTGCGTGCCTTCGCCCATCAGGTCGAACCGGTCGGCCAGCGGGTCCAGGAAGTATTCCCGGTTGCCCAGCCACAGCCCCACCCAGCGGCGCTCCCGCCGGACGCTGTCCACCCAGGCCAGGAACTCCGTGACCGGCGGGCTCTCCATGCCGGGGACGCCCACCCACACGTCGAACACGTCGCCCAGGAACAGCCAATCTGCCTCGGGATGGGCGGCCCGGGCCTCGCGCAGGCCGGTGAGTTGATGACCCCAGTGCGGGTCGGCCACCAGGATCAGCGGCGCCCCGGGGTCGTTCCGGCGCGCCAGGCCGCGCTGCCAGCCCATGCCCTGCATTTCCCGGGTGAGCACCACGGGCAGGCTGCAGATGGCCAGGCCCAGCACCGCGCCCAGCAGATCGGCCAGCCAACCGACCAGACCCGTCCCGCGCAGGCCAGCCACGCCGCCGAGCAGGGCCATGAGCCCGAAAATCATCAGGTGGCGCCGGTAGACCGGCGTCCGCACCCCGTTGCCGCGCCAGGCCAGCTCCAGGGCGAGCGCCAGGGCGGTGAAGCCGGCCGCATGGGCCAGGACGCGGGGATGGCCGCCCAGACCCGCGAGCGCTCCCGCGATCACGATGGGGGCGCTCCACAACCAGGGTCGACGCATCCTGCCTCCAGCTCCAACCATGACGCCTGGCGCGGCCGGCGGCAAGCGCACGGCCTGGTCAATCCGGCAGCTCGCGCTGGGCGAAGCGGTCGGGATGCTGCAGCTGGATGGCCTGGAAGGTGGGGAAGTGGTCGAAGAAGCTGCCGACCAGGTCCGGGTCGAACAGCCTGCCGCTTTCGGTATGGATGTAGGCCAGCACTTCCTCCTCCGCCCAGGGACGCTTGTAGACCCGGCGGTTGATCAGGGCGTCGTAGACGTCGACCAGGCAGGTGATCCGGGCTTCGATGGGGATCTCCGTCCCCCTCAAGCCCCGCGGATAGCCGGACCCGTCCCACTTCTCGTGATGGCAGTCGGCGATGCGGGCGCCCATCTGGATGAAGGGCACGGTGGAATCCCTCAGGATGTTGGCGCCCATGGTGGTATGGGTCTTCATGATGATCCACTCCTCCTCGGTGAGGGTTCCGCCCTTCTGCAGGATCCGGTCCGGCACGCCGATCTTGCCGATGTCGTGCATGGGCGCGGCGGCGCGGATGCATTCGACCTGCTCCTCCTCCCAATCCAGCACGCGGCCCATTTCGGCGGCGTAGAGCCCGATCCGCCTCACGTGGGCTCCGGTCTCGTTGTCCCGGTGCTCCGAGGCGGAGATGAGCCGCAGCGCCACCTCCTCCCGGGAGGCGCGGATCACCAGGGTCTGTTCCAGCACGCGCTGGGCCAGGAGCCGGTGGCGGTCCTTGTATTCCAGTTCCAGCATGCGCCGGCGCAGGCCGTTGGCCACGGCGATGAGGATGTCGTTGGTCTTGAACGGCTTGAGCACATAGCCGTAGGCGCCGTGGCGCAGGCATTCCATGGCCATCTCGGCATTGTCCATGGAGCTCACCATCACGATGGCGATCTCCGGGATCCGGTGGGCCAGGGCCTTCACCAGGGACAGGCCGTCCATGCCGGGCATGCGGATGTCGCACAGCACCAGATCGATGCGCTCGTGCGCCATGATCTCCAGGGTCTGATAGCCGTCGGCCGCCTCGCCGCAGGTAAACCCATGCTTTCGCAGCATCTTAAGCAAGGCGACCCGAACGATCTCCTGGTCGTCCACCACCAGGATGCGGATATCCTTGGGCTCATGACCGGGCAAAGGCCAATCGATGGGGAGCGCTTTGGGGGAACCGTTCTGGTTCATGGGCTGGGCTTCTGCGGTCAGCTAAGGCGTTGAATTTCCAATTATAGATGTTTCGGCGAGCCGGTAAAGGCCTGAAGGGTCACCCCGAGAATGATGAAGGCCAGGGCGGCCCAGCGCATGGGCGGGATGGTTTCGCCGAGGATGGCCCGGGACATCAGGGCATTGGCCAGGAAGCCCAGGGCCAGGAAGGGATAGGCGTAGTTCACTTCCACCAGGTTCAGGGCCCCGGCCCAGAGCACGATGCTCACGGCGTAGCAGCCGAAGCAGGCCAGGGTCCATGGATTCAGGCCCAGCCTGACCAGGGAGGCCAGATCCCAGGTCATGCCGCCCACCGCGTTCAACCCCTTCTTCATGGCGATCTGGGCAAACGCGTTGAGCAGCACGCCGGCGAGGATGAGGGGCAGGGCTTTCAGGTACGGGTTCATGGGGAACTCCGGGAAGGGCCGTCCCTACGGGGCGGCGGCGGGAGAGGGGCGCCTGCGGAGCAGGAGGGCTTCCCCTCCGCCCACGGGCATCCGGAGCAGGACTTCGAATTCCTTGCGGGCCTGGGCATCCATGCCCCAGGCGTCGGTGTTCCATTCCCGGGACATGGCGACCAGTCGCTGGTCCGGACCGAGCCGCTGATTCAGCTCGTCCCGGGAGTGCAGTTCCGGCATGAGATGGTCGGTGTAGACCATGACCCCGCTGCGGATGGTCTGCCAGAAATACACTTGTCTGTCCGTGATGAGCGGCTGGACCGCGGCGGTCCAGTTCCGGTAGCCCTTCAGGGGGTCCAGCAGATGGAAGCCCCAGGTGCCGGAGACCAGGAACACCAGGCCCAGGGGCAGTGCGGTTGCCCGCGCCAGGGAGCGTCCCCGGCTGACCGCGAGCCCGAAGGCGCCCAGCAGCAGGATGGCGGCGTCCAGCCGGAGCGGACCCAGGAAGGGCAGGATATTGGCCTGGAGGCGGGCGCCGCCGGCGCCGAACCAGGCGATGGCGGCGAGGCCCAGGGCGGGCAGGCCGAGGCCGGCCGCCAGCAATGCGCCCAGGCGCCTGATGGAGGTTTGCGCGGAGCGCAGCAGGGCGGCCAGGAGCAGGGCCAGGAACGGATAGACCATGAGCAGGTACTTGCCCTGCTTGCTCTGGGAGCAGCTCAGCAGCAGGAAGGGCACCGCCACCCCCAGCATCAGGAACCGGGCCGCCGGGGAGCGCCGGGCGCCGGACCGCTTCAGGAAGAGCGCCAGGGCCGGGAGCAGCAGGGTCCAGGGAAAGCAATCAGAGGCGAGATACTCCACATACTTCCAGGGCGGCTGGACGTGGTCCCAGGCGTGCAGGGCGCGCTCCAGGTTCTGGTGGACGACCATTTCGTAGGCGTAGCCGGCGCCGCCCTGGATGCCGGCCGCCACGTACCAGGGCAGGATGATGACCGCCCCCAGCAGCAGCCCCTGGCCGGCCCGGACCCGGCGGAGCGCCCCGAAGTCCCGCTGCCAGGCCAGGAAGGCCAGGCAGAGCGGCAAGGTGAGCACCAGGGCCAGCGGTCCCTTGGCCAGGAAGGCCAGGGCCAGCGCGGCGTAGCTCCCCAGGAACCACCAGCGCGCCTCCCGGTCCCCGCCCGGGGCGCCGCGCACCAGCAGGTAGCCGCCCAGCCAGGCCAGCCAACTTGCGGCCAGCAGCGCCGCGAACAGCATATCGATCTGGATCGCCTGGGCCTGCCAGACCCAGATGTTGACGGTGGCCAGGATCAGCGCGGCGGGCTCGGCCAGCTCCTCGCGCAGGAACCGGGCCGCCCAGGCGCGGAAGCCGAACATGAAGCCGATCGCCGCCAGGGCCGAAGGCAGCCGCAGGGCCCAGGCGGCGATGCCGTTGAGAAAGCCCGCGCCGCCGGTGAGCCGGTCGAAGCCGATGGCGGAACCCTTCATCAGCCAGTAGAACAGGATGGGCTTTTCGGAATAGGGCTGGCCGTTCAGGTAGGGCAGCAGCCAGCTGCCGCGCTGGCGCATCTCGCGCACGCACTGGGCGAAATCCGGCTCGTCCGGGGACCACAGGTCGCGCATGGGGACCATCAGCAGCACGAGCAGGGCGAACAGCAGCGGCACCCGGTTGGCCCGGAGCCAGCGCCGCAGCCGATGGCCGGCGGGGCTGGTCCGGTCCGGCGCAGCGCCGGCGCGGCCTGGGGCTTGAAAATCATCCATACCCTATCTTGGCTTGAGGCCCGGCGGGCGCAAAGCGGTTTAAGTTAAGCTGGAGCGGATGAACGATCCCCATGTCCCACTCGCCGAACGGATGCGCCCCAAACGCATGGAGGAGGTCGTGGGCCAGCCGCACCTGCTCGGCCCGCGGGGCGCCCTGACCCGGCTCACCTCCGGCGGCCGGCTGCCGTCCATGGTGCTATGGGGCCCGCCCGGCACCGGCAAGACCACCCTGGCGCGGATCCTGGCCCTGGCCACCGGCCACGAGTTCCTGGAATTCTCGGGGGCCAGCGGTTCCGCCGCCGAGCTGAAGAAGTTCCTCCAGGAGCACCGGGAGCAGCCGCTGTTCCGGTCCCTGCCGCCGGTGCTGTTCCTGGACGAGATCCACCGGTTCAACCGGGCCCAGCAGGACATCCTGCTGCCCCCGCTGGAGCGGGGCGAGGCGATCCTGGTGGGCGCGACCACCGAGAATCCGGCCTTCTACCTCAACCCGGCCCTGCGCAGCCGCTGCCAGCTGATCGCCCTGCGCCCCCTGCCGCCCGAGGCGATCCGGCAGGTGCTGGACCGCGCCTGGGCCCAGGAACAGCCCGGCGCCGCCCAGCCGTCCGGCGTCCTGGAGTGGCTGTCCCAGTGGGCCGGCGGCGACCTGCGCACCGCCCTCAGCGGCCTGGAGACCTGGCTGAACCTGGAGCCCGCCGAACGCGAACTGGCCGGCCTGAAGGACGCCCTGGGCGGCCGGATCAGCTATGACCGGGCCGACGGCCACTACGATCTGGCCAGCGCCTTCCAGAAGAGCCTGCGCGGCTCCGACCCGGACGCCGCCCTCTACTACCTGTCCCGGATGATCCGGGGCGGCGAGGATCCCCGCTTCATCGCCCGCCGCCTCCTGGTCTGCGCCGCCGAGGATGTGGGCAACGCCGACCCCCAGGCCTTCCTGCTGGCCGAGGCCGCCAGCCGCGCCGCCGAGCAGATCGGCTGGCCCGAGGCGCGCATTCCCCTGGCCCAGGCCGTCCTGTACGTGGCCAACGCGCCCAAGAGCAACGCCACGGTCATGGCCATCGATGCCGCCCTGGCCGCCCCGGACGCGGCCATCCCCGACAGCCTGGCCGACGCCCACACCTCCACCAGCCGGGCCGCCGGCAAGGGCGAAGGCTACTTCTATTCCCACCTGGACTACGGCCGGCCCCAGGCGTTCCTGCCGGTGGCCCTCCAGGCCGAGACCTTCTACCAGCCGACCCGGCCCCAGGAGCGCAGCTGGAAGGACCGCCAGGAACCTGACGCCGCGGCCCTGGACGAACTCTGGACCGCCTGGGCCGCCAGCCATCCTGGGGGCGGCGAACTGCCGGTGGACCTGTGGGCCGGCCAGCTCGGCTGCAGCCGGGAAGCCCTGGCCCGGTCCCTGGGCAAGCTTGCGGGCGGGAACTGGCGGGTGCAGCGCAGGCTGGTCGCCGAGCCCACCGGGGATTCCATCCAGGATTAATCCGGGTGTTGGAATAGAGGCGAGATCTGCTTGGCTAAGGACCCCCGAAAAAGCCTGTCGCCGAGGCCGCCGGAAGCCGAGGAACGCCGAAAAGAAAAATGCTTAAGTTTCCAACGAACTCTGAGCGCCCACCGGCTCCAGCCGCTGGGTGTAGCGCAGGCTGGCATACTCCGTCCCGTCCGGGGCGATGTGGATGGCCCGTTCCCCAGGCTCCCAGCCGAGGTGTTCATACACCCGCCGGGCCGCGGCATTGCCCTCGAGCACCCAGAGGTGCCAGCGGTCGAAGCAACCGCGCGCCCGCACCCAGGCGAGGCCTTCCCGGATGAGCCGGGCGCCGATGCCCCGGCCCTTGCGGTCGGGCCGCACGTGGAGATTGTCCAGGAGCGGGCCCCAGGCCGGTTCGAGCTCCAGGTAGATGCAGATGAACCCCACGCAGGCGCCGTCCTCCATGGCCACCAGCACGCCCTGGTCCGGCCGGGGAACCGAGCGCAGCCGGTTGATCCAGTGCCGGAGCCGTTCCCCGGCGGCCTCGCCATCCAGGTAATCATCGGAAAACGTGCCGCGGTAGGCGACGCGCCAGCTTTCAGTGTGCAGGGCCGCAATGGCCTCCACATCCCCGGCCTCGGCCGGCCGGATTTCCACCGCCATCGCTGCCTCCGTGCAGAACCAGGATAGACGCTGACCCGGGCGTCCGCTGTAATAACTGCCGGGGCATTTCTGGCCTCCGGGGCCCGATGGGGCTATGTTGTAGGGGCCAGCTCCAGATGGGAGGCCGCCATGATCAACCGCGTCATTGTCGGGGTGGATTTCTCGGAAGCGTCCCGCAGCGCCCTCAACCAGGCGGCGGCCTGGGCCCAGAAGCTGGACAAGCCCCTGGTGGCGGTGCACGTGCTGCAGCCGCCGGCGCCCATGCTGCCCGAAGCGCAGATCTCCCTGCCGGATCCCACCTGGCTGCAGGCCATGGAGGACCACGCCCGGGACCACCTCCGGCAGTGGGCGGCGCCCTTCCCCGACGCGACGCTTGAAGTGAAATGGGGCAGCCCGGCCGAGGAGCTGGTGGCCATGGCCGACCCCCGTTCGCTCCTGGTGGTGGCCCAGGTGGGCCACTCCGGGATCGAGCGCCTGCTGTTCGGGAGCACCGCGGCCCGGGTGGTGAAGCACGCCCCGTGCGACGTGCTGGTGGTGCGCGGGGAGAAAACCGCGCGTCACTAGTCTTAACCTGGAAGTTCGGGCAGTCTCAATGAATGAGTGCTCTTGCCTGGAACGACCAGACCCCATCGAAACGCTGCGATTGGCTCGACCTGATCCGCGGCTGGGCGGTGCTGGTGATGATCGAGGTGCACTGCGTCAACGTCTGGCTGCACCATGACCTGATCCCGGGCTGGCTCCAGTACCTGAACGGGCTGGTGGCGCCCAGCTTCATCATGTGCGCCGGCTACAGCCTGGCGCTGTCCACCTTCCGGGCCGACGGCAGCCTGCGGCCTTTCGCCCCCACCGCAAAGCGGCTCGGCTTCATCCTGGTGTGCGCCTACCTGCTGCACGCGCCGGGCCTCACCCTGGCGGAATGGACGGTGCTGGCCACCCCGCAGAAATACCGTGAGCTTTTCAAGATCGACGTGCTGCAATGCATCGTGTTCTCCCTGCTGATCCTGCAGGGGCTGGCCCGCTGGATCCGGCGGCCCATGGCCTACGCCGGGGCGGCGCTCGGCCTGGCAGTGGCGGTCGCCCTGGCGGCACCCCACCTGTGGCGCCAGGGGGTGGCGGACGGGTTCTGGATGCCGCTGCGCGGCCTGATCAACGGCAACACCGACCGTGGAGTCATGGCCCTGTTCCCGCTGGTGCCCTGGTTCGCCTTCGCGGCCTTCGGCTCCGTGCTGGGCGTGCTGTACCGCCAGCTCCGGGTGCTGGCCACGGGGGGCCGGGCGCGCTGGAGCGAGGCCCGGTGGCTGGTGTCCCTGGCCGCGCTGGGCGCCCTGCTGGTGGCGTGGGGCAGCGCCCATGCCGGCACCTGGCTGCAGGGCGGCCCCTGGCCCCAGCAGGAGATGTGGCGGCTGCACAACACCACCCTGCCGAGCATCGCCGAGCGGCTGGGGGTGGTCTGCCTGGCCGGCAGCGCCCTGGGCTGGATCGAATCGGTCCGGGGCCGCTGGCCCGGGCCCAGCGTGATCAAGGCGGCCAGCGCCGAATCGCTGCTGGTCTACATGCTGCACCTGCAGATCATCTTCGGGCTGCTGCTGGCCGAGCCGATCCGGAGCCGGACCGGCTGGGAATGGTACAGCCTGGGCTGGACCGGGACCCTGGCCCTGACCGCCGCCGTGGTCGCCGTGGACGTGGCGGCCTGCGTCCAGTGGCAGAAGATCCGCCAGGACCCGCCGCGGGCCTGGAAGCTGCAGCGGCGGGCGCTGATCCTGCTGGGCCTCTGGTTCTTCGGCGGCGGCTGGATCACCTACCATCACTTCCGCCGCAGCCCCGAACTGGCGACCGAGCCCTACCGCTTCCTCAACGCGGCCCGGATCCGCAAGGGCCTGGCCCCGACCCCGGACGGCCTGAGCCGGGACCCGGAGGAGGGGGTGCGCGAGAAACTCCGCCTGAAAGGCGGCAAAAGCCCTGTTAACATTAGCCGGTGACCGAACCTGCGAGTAGTGACCCGTCGACCTGGCTGGTGGCCGGAATCGTGATCGTCCTGCTCTACCGGGCGGTGATCTCCGCCCTGCTGAAGGCCTTCCACCTGCTGCCGTCCCTGCAGCGGCGCCGGCTGCTGGAAGAGGACGCCGTGAGGGACCCGCTGCTGGCCGACCTGCTGGCGCGGCCCAACGCCCTGGGGCTGGGCCTGTCCCTCTGGAGCGAGACCCTCCTGGTGCTGCTGGTGAGCCTGGCCTGGCCGGTGCGCACCCTGGTCCCCGGCGGCGGCTGGACCCTGGTGGGAGGCACCCTGATCTACATCTGGAGCCTGGACCTGGTGCTGCCGACCCTGCTCACGGCCAGCGACCCCGGCACCTGGGTCAGGCGGCTGTTCCCCTACTACGGTCCGGTGCATCCGTTCCTGGGACCGCTGGTGGCGCCCCTGGTCCGGTTCGTGGAGCGCAAGCGCGAGGACCTGGACCGGTCCCGGGACGGGGAGGACGAGGAGGCCAGCGACGAAGGCGTCAACGCGCTGCTGGAGGAGGGCGAGGCCGAAGGCATCCTGGAGGAGGAGGACCGGGAGCTGATCCGCAACGTGGTGGGGTTCGGCGACACCGTGGTGCGCGAAGTGATGACCCCGCGCACGCTGATCCATGGCATCCCCGACGACGCCACCCTGGAGGCGGCCTGGGAGGCCTTCCGGGAAGGGCGGCACTCCCGGATGCCGGTCTACCACGACACCATCGACAACATCGTCGGCATCCTGCTGCTCAAGGATCTCATGCAGTTCGCCCCCGGCACCGACCTGGAGCTCAAGGCCCTGGTCAAGCCCGCCCGCTTCGTGCCGGAAAGCAAGCGCATCCTCCAGCTGCTGCGGGAGCTGCAGCGCGCCCGCACCCAGCTGGCCATGGTGGTGGACGAGTACGGCAGCCTGTCCGGCCTGGTCTCGCTGGAGGACCTGCTGGAAGAGGTGTTCGGCGAGATCCAGGACGAGCACGAACTGCAGGCTGACATCCAGGAGATCGGTCCAGGCGAGTACATGGTCTGCGGCCAGATCCATGTGGAGGACCTGGAGGAGCAGCTGGGCCTGGTCTGCCAGCGGGACGGGTTCGACACCCTGGCCGGGCTGGTCATGGCCACCCTGGGCCACGTGCCGGTCCCCCAGGAGAGCCTGGAGATCCCCGGGGCCCGGCTCACCGTGCACCGGATGGAGGGTCCGCGGATCCTGCAGGTGCACGTGAAACGGGTGGGATAGGATTCGAACCATGCTCAAGAAGCTTCTCGCCATCACGGCCCTGCTGGCCCTGCCCCTGACCCTGGCCTACATCCGGCGCCGGGAGCACCGCCGCCTGGTGCCCCAGCCCCGGGGCATGGTGCTGGGGCTGTACGCAGGGCTGCCCGACTACGACTACCGCCAGGAACTGGACCGGGTCAAAGCCGCCGGAGCCACCTGCGTGAGCCTGCAGGCCATCTACCGGATGGAGAAGGGCACCAGCTGCGAGATCCGCCGGCACCCCACCAGCAGCCCGACCGAGGCGGCGCTGCGCCGGACCTTCCGGGAAGCCCGGGAGCTCCAGCTGCGCATCCTGTTCTTCCCGACCATCAACCTGCGCGACGAGGCGGACAACGCCCAGTGGTGGCGCGGCAACATCGAGCCCTCGGACTGGGACCTGTGGTGGCGCAACTACACCGAGTTCAACGTCCACCTGGCCCGGATCGCCCAGGAGGAAGGGGTGGAGTGGTACAGCCTCGGCACCGAGATGGGCAGCACCCACCGCTTCCCGGACCGCTGGCGCCAGCTGGCCCGGGAGGTGCGCCGGGTGTACCGGGGCAAGCTCACCTACAGCGTCAACTTCGACAGCCACGACAGCTTCACCTTCGGCGACTGCCTGGACGTGATCGGCATGAACACCTACGACCCCATCGCCAAGCACGACAACTACCCGACCGAGGCGCAGGTGCGGGACGCCTGGTGGTGGATCGTGAACAAGGCGCGCACCCTGCAGGCCCGGTTCGACCGTCCGGTGATGATCACCGAGGTGGGCTACCCGAGCGTCGCCGGCGCCAACCAGGGACCCTGGGATTTCCGTACCGACAAGCCGAAGGACCTGCCGCTGCAGAAGTTCCTCCTGGACGGCGCCTTCGGGGTGCTGCGCAACTGGAGCGACGGCGAGGCCATCTTCTACTACCTCTACGGCGAGAACCTCAACGTCAAGCCGGTGGGCGGCCCCGAGGACCGGACCTACGCGGTCTGGGGCAAGCCGGCCGAAGCCACCCTGCGCGACTATTTCGCCCTGCCCATCTTCCAGGGCCAGCGCCCGCTCCAGGCCCGGGACCGGCGCGACGCCGTGGTGCAGTCCCTGGTGAGCTGCCTGCGCAAGGTGCGCGACTACGAGGACGCGGTCATGCCGCCCTGGGCCGAGACCTGGATGGCTGCCCACCCCGCCGACGGCGCCGAGGCCGCACGGCTCATCGCGCTGGAACCCAGGCCGCCGCACAAGATTCCCAAGGGGCGGGAAACCTTGGGGTAGGATGGGATCTAAGCCGGAACAGCCAAGTCATGAGCAAAGCCTCCGATCCCAGACAGTCCAAGGCGACCACCCGCACGGTCCTGCTGGTGGAGGACGAGTCCGCGACCCTGCGTTTCTACATGGCGGGCCTCCGGGGCCTGAATGAATTCAGGCTGCTGTCGGCCGGAAATGGGGTGGAGGCCCTGGCCCAGCTCCAGGCCAACCCGGTGGACGTGGTGGTGACCGACCTGAAGATGCCGGTGCTGGACGGCTACGGCCTGCTGGCGATCCTGGCCGAGAAGTACCCGTCGCTGCCGGTGATCGTGCTCACCGCCGTGGCCGAGCCGGGCATGCTGAACCGGGCCGTGGAGCTGGGCGCGCTGCGTGTCCTGGCCAAGCCGATCAAGCTGTCCACGCTCATGGAGGAGATCCGCGCCGCCGCCCTGGTGGAGCCCCACGGCATCGTCCAGGGCCTAGGGCTCTCCAGCCTGCTGCAGCTGCTCAACTGGGAACGCAAGACCGCCACCCTCACCGTGCATTCGCAGGAGGGCGTGGGCTACCTGTACGTGAAGGAGGGGGAGCTGATCCATGCCGCCTGCGGGCAGGAGGAGGGCCTCCCCGCGGCCTACCGGATCCTCGGCTGGGACGGCGCCCGGGTGGAATTCGTCAGCACCTGCAGGGTGCAGCCCACCCTGGCCCTGCCGGTGCCGGAAGTGCTGCTGAACGTGGCCATGCGCCGGGACCGCCAGGACCAGGCGGATCCGGCCCGGAAACCCCAAGAACCCTGGTACGACTGATCGGGACCCATGCGCATCCTCCTCGCCCGCCACGGTGAAACCCAATGGAACGTCGAAGGCCGCTGCCAGGGCCAGGGGTTCGACATCCCGCTGTCGGACGCCGGGCGGGCCCAGGCCCGAAGCCTCGGCGCCCGGATCGAAGGCCTGCCGCTCCTGCGGGCCGTGGCCTCCCCCCTGCTGCGGGCCCGGCAGACCGCCGAGCTGGCCCTGGGCGAGCGGGCCGGGCTCCTGACCTTTGACGATAGGCTCATGGAAATTTCCCATGGCCTTTGGGAAGGACGGCTGCCCGGGGAAATCCGCGCCGGCTTTCCCGAACTGCACCGGGCCTGGCGGGAAACCCCGGATCTGGTTCAGTTGCCCGAAGGGGAAGGGCTGCGCGAGGTGGACGCCCGGGCCTGGTCGGCGTTGACCGACGCCTGTTCCGGGTTGGGCGACGAGGACGCGGTATTCATCATGACCCACGATGCGGTGAACCGGACCCTGCTGTGCCGGGTCCTGGGCCTGCCGCTTTCCCGGGTGTGGTCCTTCCGGCAGGCCTCGACCTGCCTCAACTTATTGGAAGGTCACGACCTGGAGCACCTCCAGGTGGTCCGGCTGAACGACGCCTCGCACTTGAACGCCCTCTTCGGCGAAGTTGTGCACCGCAAGCTCTAGCACCGTTGGATTTTGCCAAATTGAAGCCCCCGTGCTGGGCAGAAGCAGCCATAAGCGGAGCAAGCTCCGCAATGGTTTAGCCGATCGGCAGTTCCAGCCCGACCTTCACCCGGTCCATGGTGACCAGGGTGCGGAAGCGCTTGACGTTTTCGTTGGAGTGGAAGAGCCGCCGGGCCAGGGCTTCGTATTCCGCCATGGTGGCCACGGTCATGACCAGGACGAAATCCGCCTCGCCGGTGACGAAATAGCACTGCTGGACCTCGGGCGCCTCGGCGAAGGTCTGCTTGGCGGCGTCGATCAGCTCGGTGCGCTCGCTCACCAGTTCCACGTCGACGATCAGGGTGATGGCCTGGCCGACCTTCTCCGGGTCGACGATCGCGACATTGGCCCGGATCACCCCGGTTTCCTCCATGCGCCGGATGCGCCGCTGCACCGCCGGCGCCGACAAATTGACCGCTTCCCCGATCACCCGCTGCGTGGTTCCATTGTTGCGCTGGAGGATTCCCAGGATGGCCTGGTCGAAACTGTCCAGATCGGCAGACGTCGAGGGTTTGGTTTGCTGCGCCACGGGCTTCCTTCGCGAAACAAAAATGCACAATAGGTCAAGAATTAGAGCATACAATTCAAGGCCGGGACAATAAACTTGCACCAGAAAACCTTTGTCAATGGCCGCGGTCCAGCCAGATTCCTAACCTTTTCCAGCTGAAGGGACGGTTCCAATGTCACAACTCAAACCTTTCAAGGCATTCAGGCCCAAGCCTGAACTCGCCGGCCAGGTGGCCTCGGTCCCCTACGACGTGGTCAACACGGATGAGGCGCGCCAGCTGGCAGCGGGCAACCCCCATTCCTTCCTGCACGTAGGTCGTCCCGAGATCGACCTGCCCGCGGACACCGACATCCACTCCGACGCAGTCTACGCCCAGGGCGTGAAGAACCTGCACCGGCTCATCCAGTCCGGCACGCTGTTCCAGGAGCAGACGCCCTGTCTGTACATCTACCAGCAGCGCATGGGCGACCACGTCCAGGCCGGCCTGGTGGGCCTGTGCTCGGTCAAGGAATACGAGGAAGGCGCCATCAAGCGCCATGAGTACACCCGCAAGGACAAGGAGGATGACCGCACCCGCCACGTCACCGAGCAGGCCGCCAATTCGGAGCCGGTGTTCCTGGCCTACCGCGCCGTGCCCTACATCGACTCGCTGGTCGACAAGATCCGCGCCACCGCGCCGGTCTACGACGTGGTGACCGAGGACGGCATCGGCCACACGGTCTGGATCGTCTCCGAAGAGACCCACATCTACACCCTGAACCACCTGTTCGACGCCGTGCCGGCCCTGTACATCGCCGACGGCCACCACCGCACCGCCGCCGCCATCCGTTACGGCCAGGCGCAACGGGCCGCCACCCTCGACCCCACCGGCGAGGAGCCGTTCGAGAGCTTCATGGCCGTGGTGTTCCCGCACAACCAGCTCAAGATCATGGACTACAACCGCATCGTCAAGGACCTGAACGGCCTGACCTCGGAGGCCTTCCTGACCGCCGTGGCGCAGAAGTTCAGCGTCGCCCCCGCCCCCGCCGGGCAGCGCAGCCCCTCGGCCCCCGCCAGCTTCGGCATGTTCCTGGACGGCAAGTGGTATTCCATCACCGCCAAGCCGGGCTCCTTCCCGGCCGGCGACCCGGTCCGCAGCCTGGACGTCTCCATCCTCCAGGAGAACCTGCTCTCGCCGATCCTCGGCATCCAGGATCCGCGCACGGACACCCGGATCGACTTCATCGGCGGCATCCGCGGCATGGACGAACTGGAAAAGCGGGTCAAGGGCGGCTACAAGGTGGCCTTCGCCCTGTTCCCGACCTCCCTGGACCAGCTCATGTCCGTGGCCGACGCCGGCCAGATCATGCCGCCCAAGTCCACCTGGTTCGAACCCAAGCTGCGTTCCGGGCTGTTGGTCCGCACCTACCAGGATTAATATACCTTTCGCCCCTTTTCCGAGGAGATGAACCATGAAGATCCTGATCGCCGATGCGTTCGACGCATCCCTTCCCAAGCGTCTGGAAAAATTCGGTGAAGTCACCAGCGACATGGCCGAGCTGGCCACCGCCCAGATCCTGCTCATCCGCTCCAAGACCAAGGTCACCAAGGACATGGTCGACCAGGCGCCGAAGCTCAAGCTGGTCATCCGCGGCGGCGTGGGCCTGGACAACGTCGACATTCCCGCCTGCAAGGCCAAGGGAATCGAAGTGATGAACACCGCCGCCGCCTCCAGCGTGTCCGTGGCGGAAATGGCCATGGCGTTCATGGTGGCCATCCCGGCGCGCCTGATCGAGGCGCACATGGCCATGAAGGAAGGCAAGTTCCCCAAGAACGAGCTCAAGCGCACCGAACTGTTCCAGAAGACCCTCGGCCTCATCGGCGCCGGCGCCATCGCCAGCGAAGTGGCCAAGCGCGCCCTCGGCTTCGGCATGAAGGTGATCGCCTACGATCCCTTCCTCTCCACCCACCCGCTGGCCGACCTGAAGACCCTGGACGAAGTGCTGGCCCAGGCGGACGTGATCAGCATCCACACGCCGCTCACCGACCAGACCAAGGGCATGTTCAACAAGGACCTGTTCGCCAAGATGAAGGACGGCGTCATGATCATCAACACCGGCCGCGGCAAGGTGGTGGTCGAAGAGGACCTGGCCGAGGCCCTGAAGTCCGGCAAGGTCCGGGCCTACGGCACGGACGTGTGGTTCAGCGATCCGCCGGCGCCGGAATGCCCGCTGCTCAGCGCCCCGAACGTGTTCATGGCTCCGCACCTGGGCGCCAGCAGCAAGGAGAACCTGCTGCGCATCGGCGACACCGTGGTGGAAATTCTTTCCCGTTTCAAGATATAGGAGGATCTGATGAGCAACCGCACGATCAATTTCTACGCCGGCCCCGCCGGCCTGCCGCTGCCCGCCCTGGAGCGCGCCAAGGAAGAGCTCCTCGACTTCGCCGGCACCGGCATGTCGGTCATGGAGATCAGCCACCGCGCCAAGGAGTATGACGCGGTCCACGAGGAGGCCTTGAGCCTGACCCGCGAACTGATGGGCATTCCCGCCAACTACAAGATCCTCCTGCTGCAGGGCGGCGCCCACCTGTCCTTCGGCATGATCCCGCTGAACCTGCTCCGGGCCGGGCGCAAGGCCGACTACATCGTCACCGGCAACTGGGCCGAGAAGGCCTACAAGGAAGCCAAGCTGGTCGGCGGCGAAGAGAACGTCCGCATCGGCGGCACCAGCAAGGACCTGAAGTTCAGCCGGCTGCCCAAGACCTCCGAGCTGACCATCCACCCGGATTCCAGCTTCGTCCACTTCACCTCCAACAACACCGTGGAAGGCACCCAGTGGCAGGATTTCCCCGAGACCGGCGGGATCCCCTACGTGTGCGACATGTCCAGCGACATCATGTGGCGTCCGTTCGACGTGAACCCCTTCGGCCTGATCTACGCCGGCGCCCAGAAGAACCTCGGACCCTCGGGCGTCACCCTCACCATCATCCGTGAGGACTTCCTCGAGCAGTGCCAGGCCCAGGACCTGCCCAGCTACCTGCGCTACAAGCTGCACGCCGAAAAGAACAGCCTCTACAACACCCCGCCCACCTTCGGCATCTACATCCTGCGCAACGTGCTGGCCTACAACAAGTCCATCGGCGGCCTGAAGGCCATCGAGGCCAACAACCGCAAGAAGGCCGAACTGCTCTACGGCTGCATCGACAAGAACGCCGGCTTCTTCAAGCCCTTCGTCACCGAGAAGGCCGATCGTTCCCTCATGAACATCGACTTCTTCCTGCCCAGCGAGGAACTCACCGCCACCTTCGTGAGCGAAGCCAAGAAGGCCAACATGGTCGGGCTCAAGGGCTACCGCGACATCGGCGGCATCCGGGTCTCGGCCTACAACGCCGTCACGGTCGACAACGTCAAGACCCTGGTCGAATTCATGGAAGCCTTCGTCAAGAAGAACGGCTGATCCGCTTCGATCCTTCCGGCAAAGGCGCCCCTCCGGGGGCGCCTTACAGTTTTTCCAGGAGCAGGTATTCGAAGGGATTGACGCCCCAGTCTTCGGGAGCCTCGTTGCGCAGTATGGCGTCGCCGCCGGTCACCGGGTCGGCGAGGTCCAGGTCGAACGGCTTGACCCTGTGGTTGTGCTGGATGTCGTAGATCACCCGGACCTTGGGGAACAGCAGGCCCTGCTGGCCCTGTTCCATCACCACGGCGAGCCGGTTGCTGACCAGCCGCACCAGGGAGCCCACCGGGTAGATGCCGATGGCCTGGATGAAGTGCTGCACCAGTTCCGGGTCGAAGTGCTGCTCGCTCCATTCGAACAGCTTGGTGAGCGCCGCCGGAGGCTCCATGCCCTTGTGGTAGATGCGGTTGGAGGTGATGGCGTCGTAGACGTCGACGATCGCGGCCATCCGCCCCAGCTGCGAGATCTCGGCGCCCTGGATCCGCTCCGGGTAGCCCGAGCCCTCGAAACGCTCGTGGTGCTCGCCCGCCACCTGGATCACCGTCTTCGAGATCCCGGGCGTCTTGTGCAGGATCTCCAGGCCCAGGACCACATGGCTCTTCATGATGGCGAATTCCGGGTCGGTGAGCTTGCCGGGCTTGTTGAGGATGTGGTCGGGCACCCGCATCTTGCCGATGTCGTGCAGCATGCCGCCGATGCCGGCCTCGTGGATCACTTCCGGGCTCATCTCCATGTAGCGGCAGAAGGTCACCAGAAGGGTGCAGACGCTCACCGAGTGCTGGAAGGTGTAGGTGTCCCCTTCGCGGATCCGGCACAGGCTCACCAGGGTGCCCTGGTTGCGCAGGATGGAGTCGGTGATCTGGGCCACCACCGGCTGCAGGCGCTCCACCTGGATCTGCTTGCCCAGGCGCACGTCGCCCAGGACGGCGTGGATCAGCTGGTTGGCTTCCTTCTGGATCTGCTTGGCGAACTTCAGCTCCTCCTGATGGGAGGTCTGGGCGCCGGGCGGGGGCGCGGGAGCGGGCGTCGCCAGGGTCCTGGCCGAAAGGTCCGCCTCCACCTCCTTCAGGGTGGCGGCCTGGTCGCAGTCGATGCCCTTGACAGTGTCGATATAGACGTCGGTGATGCGGCTTTCCAGCAGCTTCTGCAGGTCGCCTTCCTTGCGCAGCATGAAGCTGTTGCGCAGGAACGAATGGTCCATCCACCCACAGTTCAGGTCGTGGATGAACATGCCCAGCCTAAGGTCTGCCTTGTAGACTTTCTTGATCATGGGTTCGTCACGGCCCCTGCATTCCCTTAACATATCGGCGCGCACCGGCCGTGTCATGAAAATATGCCGTGAAGAACTCGCCTCGTCCGCTCCATGTCCCAGGGGAAAAACCGCTTGGGCCGAAGCGGCTGGGGCTGCGTCATGGCCGGATGACACCTCGCCATGGGGACGGAGCCCCAAGCGCTGGGCCCGGGCGCCCTCGGTTCCGGCACGGGGCTTGATCCGGTGCCAGGCATGATCAGCCGACTCTCCCGCCTTCTCAAATCCTGGATGCTCGGGCTGGGCTTGTCCGGGGCCCTGCTGCTGGCCGGCCCCCGGCGCCCCCCCGAGCACCCGGTCAACCTGAACACCGCCACCGTGACCGAGCTCATGCAACTGCCGCGGGTGGGCCCCAAGACCGCCCAGCGGATCATCGCCTTCCGCCAGGAGCACGGACCGTTCCAGCGCGCGGAGGACCTCATGCACGTGAAAGGCATCGGTGAAAAGACCTTCCGCCGGCTGCAGCCGCATATCACCGTGGCGGATGCCCCGTGAAAGCGGCGTCCGGTTTCAGCCTGCCGGAGCTGTGCCTGGCGCTGGGGCTCATCGCCCTGCTGGGCGCTCTGGCCGGGGCAGCGCTGCCCCCGGCCGGTCCGGCCCTCGACATCCTGCAGGGCGAACTGCGGGCCAGCCTGGAGCAGGCCTTCCTGCGGGCCAGGGCCCGGGGCGCGCCGGTGCGGGTGGCCCTGAACGGCCCGGTTCCCGCCTGCCGGGGCCGGCACCGGGACGCCGCCCACGTCATGGCGCTGAGCCTGCCGAGGGGGGTGCGCTGGGGCCTGCCCAGGGCCGGCTTCCCCCTGCCGCCCGGCATGCAGCCCACCCTGAGGGCGCACCTCACCGGCCAGGCCCATCCCTGCATTACGGTGAGCCCGGCCCGCAGCGCCGAGGCCAGCACCTGGTTCCTGACCGACGGGCGGGACGCGGTATGCCTGCGCGTGTCACCCTTCGGCAAAATCACCCTGCTGCGCTGGCGCCGCCGGCTGGGCCACTGGCGGACGGAATAGCATGCGCATGCGCGACCTGTCCCCGGAGCAGCGGCCCCGGGAGCGGCTGCTGGCGGGCCGGGGCGAGGAGCTGAGCGACGCGGACCTGCTCGCCCTGCTCTGGGGCACCGGCCGGCGCGGCTTCAGCGCCGTGGAGGCGGCCCAGGAGCTGATCAGCCACAGCGGCGGGCTGGCCGGGCTGCTGGTCCAGGGGCTGGGCGACTGGATCAGCCTGCCGGGCATCGGCCCGGCCCGGGCCTGCCAGCTGTGGGCCGCCCAGGAGCTGTGCCGCCGGAGCCGGCGCGGCGGCCGGATCCCGCCCCGGATCAACTCCCCGCGCGCCTGCGCCGACTACCTGCTGCCCCGCTGCCAGGGCTGGACCGAGGAGCGTTTCGGCCTGCTGGTCCTGAACATCAAGGGCGACCTGCTGGCCGACCGGATCCTCAGCCAGGGCACCAGCCACGCCACCCTCATCGGCCCGCGGGAGTTCTACCGGGAAGCCCTGCGCTTCGGGGCCGCCACCGCCGTGGCGTTCCACAACCACCCCTCCGGCGACCCGGCCCCGAGCCGCGAGGACATCCTGCTCACCCGGCGCCTGCGGGCCGCGGGGGAATCCCTGGGGGTGCCGCTTGGCGACCACCTGATCATCGGCCGGGACCGGTTCCACAGCTTCCGGGCGGCGGAGGGGTGGGATGGGGCGGGGCAGGGGCCGCCCGGGACCCCCGGATATTGATGATTTCAGATGCGCTGCCGATAGGAGTGATAGATTCAACTCCCGGAGGCGACCTTTGCCCGAACAGGCTCCACCCCTAGCCACCATCCTGGTCGTGGACGATACGCCCGGCAACATCGACCTGCTCCAGGGCATCCTGGCGCCCGCCTACCGGGTGAAGGTGGCCGCCAGCGGCGCCCGGGCCCTGGAGATCGCCGGCCAGGACGAGCCCCCGGACATGATCCTGCTCGACATCATGATGCCGGGCATGGACGGCTACGAACTGATCCGGCGGCTCAAGGCGGATCCGCACACCCGGTCCATCCCGGTGCTCTTCATCACCGCCAAGGAATCCCCGGAGGACGAGCAGAAGGGCTTCGACCTGGGCTGCGTCGACTACATCACCAAGCCGATCAGCGCGCCCCGGGTGCGGGCGCGGGTGCGCACCCACCTGGCCCTGCACGACCAGAACCGGGCCCTGGAGGCCTCGGTGCGGGACCGCACCCGGGAACTGCAGGAGACCCGGCTCGAGATCATCCAGCGCCTGGGCCGGGCGGCCGAGTTCCGGGACAACGAGACCGGCATGCACGTCATCCGCATGAGCCACACAAGCCGGATCATCGCCCTGGAACTGGGCCTGCCGGCCCCTGAAGCGGAAACCCTGCTGCAGGCTTCGCCCATGCACGACATCGGCAAGATCGGCATCCCCGACCGGGTGCTGCTGAAGCCGGGCAAGCTGGACGCCGAGGAGTGGGCGATCATGCGCCGGCACCCGGAAATCGGCCATGGCATCCTCGGCAGCCACACCTCTCCGCTGCTGCGGATGGCGGCCGAGGTCGCGCTCACCCACCACGAGAAATGGGACGGCAGCGGCTATCCCCAGGGGCTGCGGGGCGAGGCCATTCCGCGCATGGGGCGGATCGTGGCGGTGGCCGACGTGTTCGACGCGCTCACCAGCGTGCGTCCGTACAAGCCCGCCTGGACGGTGGACGCGGCAGTGGCCGAACTGGCCCGGGGCTCGGGCGGTCACTTCGAACCGCGGGTGGTGCAGGCCTTCCTGGCCCGCCTGCCGGATATCCTGGCGGTCACCGCCGCGTTCGGGGATTGACGGCCGTGCGCTGCACCGCGCGGCTCCGGGCCCTGCTCCGGTCCAGGCTGGCGGCGGACGGTCCGCGCCTCAAGGCGGCCGAGAATGAGATCCGCCCGCTGAAGCTGGCGCTGGAGCAGAGCCCGGCGGCGGTGGTGATCACCGGCCTGGACGGGACCATCGAGTACGTCAACACCGCCTTCCGGAAACTCACCGGCTACACCACCCAGGAGGCGGTGGGCAGCAACATCCGGGTGTTCAAGTCCGGCCAGCATGGGCCGGCCTTCTACCAGGACCTATGGCAGACCATCCTGGGCGGCAAGGTCTGGCGGGGCCGGTTCCAGAACCGGAAGAAGAACGGCGAGCTGTTCTGGGAGAACGCCACCATCGCGCCGGTGTTCGACGCGCAGGGCCGGATCACCCGCTTCGTGGCCATGAAGGAGGATGTGACCGAACTGATGCGCACCGAGCAGGCCCTGCAGGCCGCGAAGCTGGAGGCGGAATCGGCGGCCCAGGCCAAGAGCGCGTTCCTGGCCAACATGAGCCACGAGATCCGCACCCCGCTCAACGCGGTGCTCGGCTTCATCCACCTGCTCCAGGACACCGGCCTGACCGCCCGGCAGCAGGACTACCTGGACAAGGCCGGGGTCTCGGCCCGGCGCCTGCACACCATCATCAGCGACATTCTGGATTACTCGAAGATCGAGGCTGGGCGGGTCGACCTGGAGACCGTGCCGTTCGATCTGCGGGAAACCCTGGACAAGGTGGCCGGCATCCTTGGCCACTGGGCCGCGGACAAGGGTCTGCGGCTGTCCTTCGACCTGGATCCCGAGCTGCCGCTGCTGCTGCTGGGGGATCCCGTGCACCTGGGCCAGGTGCTGCTGAACCTGGGGGACAACGCCGTCAAGTTCACCGAGGCCGGAGCGGTGACCTTCAGCGCGCGGCTCCTGGAGCGCGCCCAGGGGCGGGTCCGCCTGCGCTTCGAAGTGCGCGACACCGGCATCGGCATGACCGAAGCCGAACTGGGCAGCCTGTTCCAGCCGTTCTCCCAGGCCGACCAGTCCACCACCCGCCAGTTCGGCGGCACCGGCCTGGGCCTGGCCATCTCCCGGCGCCTGGCCCGGCTGATGGGGGGCGACCTGGAGGGGGCCAGCCGGGCCGGCCAGGGCAGCACCTTCACCCTGGTGCTGACGCTGCAGGAGGCCATCCCGGGACGGCCCGGCCGGGGCCGGTCGAAGCCGGCCACGGGGGCGACGCCCCTGCGCGGGCGCACGGTGCTTCTGGTCGAGGACGACAAGCTGAACCAGCAGGTGGCCAGGGAGATCCTGCGCCGGGCCGGGGCGGGCGTAGGCCTGGCCGGGAACGGCCGGGAAGCGCTGGAACGGCTCGGCGAGCAAGGGTTCGACGGGGTGGTCATGGACCTGCAGATGCCGGTCATGGGCGGGCTGGAAGCCGCCCGGCGGATTCGCCGGGACCCCCGCTGGGCTGTCCTGCCGATCCTCGCCCTGACCGCCGACGCGGTGGCCGGCGTGCGGCGGGAAGTCCTGGCGGCGGGCATGAACGAGGTCATCGCCAAGCCCATCGATCCGGCGCTGCTGGTCCACACCCTGTCGGGCCTGATCCTCGAGGTGGATGGCGCGGCGGCCCGGCAAGCCGGCCAGATCCAGGGGGTGGACCTCCCCGGCACCCTGGCCCGGCTTGAATTGGATGAGGACACCTACCTGCGCCTGCTCCGGCGCTTCGCGGCTGGCGTGGAGGATGAATTGGCGTCCATGCGCGCCGCCCTGGCCGAGGGTGACGGCGCCGGCGCCCTGCGCCTGGCCCATTCCCTGAAAGGAGCCTCGTTGAACCTGGGGGCCAATGCCATCGGCGCGGCCGCCCGGGAGCTGGAGGAGGTCCTGGCCAGCGGGGCCGCCTGGCAGGAGCCGCTGGAGCGGCTGCAGGAGCGGCTGAGGGAGCTGCTGGAAAGCCTGGCCCTGACCCCGGCCGCGGCGGAGGTCCCCGCGGCGGCGGATTGGCCGGCCATCCTGGCCGCTTTGGCCGTGCTCAGGCAGGCCCTGTGCGAGGATGACGCCAAGGCCGGCCAGGACCTGAAGGTTCTTGTGGCCCTGCTCAAGGGCGGCCCGCTGCAGGCCGCCCTGGCGCCGATGAAGGCGCGGATCGAGAACTACGATTATGGGCGGGCCCTGGAACTGTTCCCCGCCTTTGAGGCCAGCGTGGACCAGGCCCGGCAAGCCGTCTGAATCACTCCACGCCGACGATCACGTTGGAGGCCTTGATGATGGCGTGGGCCCGGTCGCCGGGCTTCAGATTCATTTTTTCGGCGGAGGATTTGGTGATGGTCGAGACGATCTCCACCCCGGGCGAAAGCTGGATGACGATCTCCGATTCCACCGCGCCGTGGGTCACCTTGGTGATGCGGCCTTCAAGGACGTTGCGCGCGCTGAGCTGCATGGTCTGCTCCTGATGAATCGGGTCGATTCTAGCAGCCCGGGTGGATGGCTGTTGGATAATTCATGGATTTCCCGGCAGCCCTTGGCCTAGAATGGGTAGGTGCCGTGGAGTCAGAGATGAACAAGCCGATCGCCCTCCTTGGAGAGTATTCCCCGGCCTTCCCGCCCCATGCCGCGACTGATGCGGCCATCGCCCATTCTCGCCAGGCCCTCGGCGCGGAACTCGAAGCCGTCTGGGTTTCCACCGCCGAGATCGGGCCCGACCTGTTCGAGCGCTGCTCGGCCATCTGGGTGGCTCCGGGCAGCCCCTACAAGGATCTGGACCAGACCCTCTGGGCCATCCGTTACGCCCGCAAGAACAAGGTGCCCTGTTTGGGCACCTGCGGCGGCTTCCAGCACATGGTGCTGGAGTACGCGCGCAACGGGCTGGGCTTCCGGGATGCCCAGCACGCCGAGTACGATCCGGACTCGTCCACCCTGTTCATCACCGAGCTGGAATGCACCCTGGCCGGCCGGGTCATGCGGCTCAAGTTCGAGGCCGGTTCGCGGGTGGCCGGCATCTACGGCGCGCTCACCGCGCAGGAGCGCTACTACTGCAAATTCGGGGTCAACCCCGACTGCGTGGACGCCCTGCAGGAAGGCCACATGCGCTTCACCGGATCCGACAGCGAAGGTGAGATCCGGGTGATGGAACTGCCGGAGCATCCGTTCTTCATCGGCACCCTGTACGTGCCCCAGGCCCGCTCCACCCCGGAGCGGCCGCACCCGTTGGTCACCGCATTCCTGAAGGCGGCGCTGGCCGCGCCCCAGTAGGTTCCCCTGGCGCTATTCCGCGGGAAGCCTGGACCCGCCATGATATTTTTTTAGATGTGCTTCGCGAAGGACTGCCCATGGATCTGATGGCCTACATCCGCGCTCTGCCCAAGGCCGAGCTGCACCTGCATATCGAAGGGACCCTGGAGCCGGAGATGCTGTTCGAGCTGGCGGCCCGGAACGGGGTGAAGCTGCCCTGCGCGACCGTCGCCGAGCTGCGCGCGGCCTACGATTTCAAGGACCTGCAGTCGTTCCTGGACATCTACTACGCCGGCGCCGCGGCCCTGGTCACCGAGCGGGACTTCCACGACCTGGCCCTGGCCTACTTCCGCCGCGCCGCCGCGGACGGCGTGGTCCACGCGGAGCTGTTCTTCGACCCGCAGAGCCACACCGCCCGGGGCATCGCCTTCGCCACCGTGCTGGATGGGCTGGAGCGGGCGGCACGGGAGGCCAAGGCCGAACTGGGCATCAGCTCCCGGCTGATCATGTGCTTCCTGCGCCACCTGCCCGAAGCGGACGCCTTTGCCACGCTTGAACTGGCCATGGCGCACCTCGGGCGGATCCACGGGGTGGGGCTGGATTCCTCGGAGCTGGGCCATCCGCCGGGCGATTTCCAGCGGGTGTTCCGGCGCTGCCGGGAACTGGGCCTGCGCGCCGTGGCCCACGCCGGGGAAGAGGGGCCGGCGGCGTACATCACGGATGCCCTGGACCTGCTCCAGGTCGAACGGGTGGACCACGGCGTGCGCGCCCCGGAGGACCCGCAGCTGATGGCGCGCCTGGCCGCCTCCGGCATCGCCCTCACCGTGTGCCCGCTGTCCAACGTGAAGCTGCGGGTGTTTCCGCACATGGCCGAGCACAACCTGAAACGCATGCTCGACGCCGGCCTGCGGGTCACCGTCAACTCCGATGACCCGGCCTATTTCGGCGGCTACCTGGCCCAGAACTACCTGGAAGCGGCCGAGGCCCTGGACCTGTCCCGGACCGAACTGGCAACCCTGGCGCGCAACAGCCTGCTGGCCAGCTTCGTCACCGACGCCGAACGCGCCCCATGGCTGGAGGCCCTGGCGGCGCTATAGCTGCGCACTGGATATAAATATAAATGCTTGCGGGCCCGGTTCGCGGGGCAGGTTGTGTTGGAAAACCATATGGATCATTCTTCAAACTAGAAATTTACTTCGGTGGCACCGAAATTTTTTTATTTTTTATTAATTCAATGCCTATAATTATGAATATGAACGTGCTGCGAGGGGTCCAATGAAGATCGTCGTCGTAGGCGAGAGCGGTTTCACCCGGTCATCCATCAACGTCAACCTGCGTTCGGCCGGTTACGACCTCACCGAGGCGGATCCCGCATGCCTGTTCGATGTGCTGGCCGTCCTGCGCGACGTGCTGCCGCACCTGGTCGTGGTGGATCAGGATATGGCTTAGTGCAGCAGTGAGACCCTCATCCGGATCATCCGGGAAGACCCGGTCCTGGCCACGACGCCCATCCTGCTGATCGTCCCCTACCCGGAAAGCGGGGAGGCGGAGCGCATCCATGGGTGGGGCCGGGTGCGGATCATGGAAAAGCCGCTCAAGGTGGAGGCCCTGCTCCAGGCGGTGCAGGATCTGTTTCCCGATTCGAGGCGGCGCGCCTTGGAACGGCTCGCGGCCGTCTGATCGTCTGGACTAGGCCTGTTTTCTGCACGGCCCCGGGCAGGTCCGGGTCAGGCCGTAGCTCTTGAGCTTGCGGTAGAGGGTCGCCGAACCGATCCCCAGCTGTTCCGCGCTGCGCGCCTGGTTGCCGCCGTTGAGCTCCAGCACCGCCAGGATGTACTCCTTCTCGATGGCATCCAGGTGCTTCACCGGCGCGGTCAGGAGCGGGACGGGAACCGCCTGGCGGACCTCCTCGGGCAGGTCCTCCAGTTCCGCGAGGCCGCCCTGGGCCAGGGCCACCACCCGTTCCATGGCGTTCTCCAGTTCGCGCACGTTGCCTGGCCAGTCGTAGCGCAGCAGCTGGTCCGCCGCGCGCGGGGACAGCTCGGTGACCGGCCGGTTGAGCCGGTTCGACGCTTCGGCGAGCAGGGTCAGCGCCAGCGGTAGGATGTCCTCCCGGCGCCAGCGCAGGGGCGGCACCGGCAGTTCCACCACGTGCAGCCGGTAGTACAGATCCGGGCGGAACCGGCCTTCGGCCATCTCCTGGGTGAGTTCCCGGTTGGTGGCGGCCAGGACCCGGACATCGATGGCCCGGCTGGCGCTTTCGCCCACCCGGCGGATTTCGCGCTCCTGCAGGACGCGCAGCAACTTGACCTGCATGGCCGGTGAGACCTCGCCCACCTCGTCCAGCAGCAGCGTGCCGCCGTTGGCCGATTCGAACAGGCCCGGGCGCTCCTGCAGGGCGCCGGTGAAGGCGCCCCTGACATGGCCGAACAGCTCGCTTTCCAGCAAGGTTTCGGTGATCGCGCCGCAGTTGACGGCGACGAACGGCCCCCGGGCCCGGGAGGAGGCGTTGTGCACCAGCCTGGCCACCCGTTCCTTGCCCGTGCCGCTTTCGCCGCTGATCAGCACTGTGGAGTCCACCCTGGCGACCCGCTGGGCCAGATCGATCAGCCGGCGCATGGCCGGGCTCCGGGCGACCATGCCCAGCGGCTCCTGGGGTTCGGGGGGCGGGAGCAGGCGGAGCTGCCGTGCGCCTTCGCGGGTCCCTTCATCTGGAATAAGTGCCATGGGTTAGGTGTTTCATTCAAAGGTGTTCAAGCGAAAGGGTGGGCTGACCGGCCCACCCTAGCACGAAAATCCTCCAGGGGCACAGGTCCGCCGCAAGGGCGGTCAGCAGGTAGTGCTGGCGCAGCCGTTGGCGCCTCCGGTAGACTGGTAGGCCTCGATTCCGGGCCGGATTACGGTCCCCCGGGGTCGATCCCAGGAAGGTTGGCCGAGTGGTTTATGGCTCTAGTCTTGAAAACTAGCGTGGGCTCACGCTCACCGGGGGTTCGAATCCCTCACCTTCCGCCAGAACGCCGCCATCACTGACGCCCGGTCCTGATGCCGTTTAGCAGGGCCTTGTGGAACGCATCGGGATCCTGGATCTGCGGCGCGTGGCCCAGGTCCGGGAAGGGCACCAGGGTGGCCTTGGGGATGCGCCGGGCGGCCCGCTGGCCCAGTTCGGGATAGTGGCCGATCCTGGCCGCCACCTCCGGCGGCGCCACGTCCTTGGCGATCGCCGTGGTGTCTCGCTGACCGATCAGCAGGAGGGTGGGCATCACCAGCCGGTCCAGCTCGTAGACCACCGGCTGGGTGCAGATCATGTCGTAGATCAGCGCGGAATTCCAGGCGACCAGCTGATGCCCGGGGCCCCGGTTCAGGCCCGCCAGCATCCGCACCGGCGCGTCGAACTCCGGCCGCCACTGGCCGGCATAGTAGGTGGCCTGCTCGTAGGCGCGGATCCGCTGGGCGGTGGTGCCCAGTTCCCGCTGGTACCACTGGTCCACCGTCAGCGCCGGCACGCCTTCGGCCTGCCAGTCCTCCAGGCCGATGGGGTTGACCAGCACCAGCTGCTCGACCAGGGCGGGAAACATCAGGGCATAGCGCACCGCCAGCATGCCGCCGGTGGAATGCCCCACCAGGGTCGCCCGGCCCACGCCGATGGCCGCCAGCAGGTCCCGGGTGTTGCGGGCCAGCTGCTGGAAGCTGTACTGATAGTGGGCCGGCTTGGTGGACTTGCCGAAGCCGATCTGGTCCGGCGCCACGACCCGGTAGCCGGCGCCGGTCAGGACCCGGATGGTCCGCTCCCAGGTGGCCGCGGTGAAGTTCTTGCCGTGCAGCAGCACGACGGTGCGGCCATTGGCCGCCTCGGGAGCCACGTCCAGGTAGGCCATGTGCAAGCGGTCGCCCTGGGAAGTGAACTCGAAGACCTTCACCGGGAAGGGGTAGCCGAAGCCTTCCAGCTCCGGGCCGTAGGCCGCCTCCTGGGGCGGCTGGGCGGTTGGAGCGGCGCAGGCGGCGCAGAGGAGGGTGGCGGCGAGCAGCAGGGCTTTCATGGCGGCCTTTCGGGGTCGGTGTGCCCGCCATTGTAAGCCCTTCGAAAATCTTGTTTCCGGACCGGTCCGGCCAAGGGAGAATATCGAATCCACCCCGACCCTAGCCGATGAAGGAGGCCAGCCATGGCCAGCGAACTGGACCCGTTCCGCCCCGCCCTGGCCCATCGGGATCCGGACTCCGCCAGGCTGCATGATTCCATTTCCCCGGTGCGGGCCTTCCTGGTGGTGACTGTCGGGCTCATCCTTGCGGAATTCATCTCCGCGATCTACGGTGAGCGGTTCGTCTCCAGGCTTGGGGTGTACCGCGAACTCATGGACGCCTGCCTGATCCTGGTCTTGACCCTGCCTTCGCTCTACTTCTTCTTCACCCTGCCCCTGCGCCGGGCGCTCCGGGAGAAAGCGGCGGCCAAAGAGTCCCTCCTGGCGCGGTGCCGCGACCTAGACGACCAGTTGCGGGACCGCACCGCCCATCTGGAGTCCCTGACCGAAAGCCTTCGGATCTCCAAGGCCCACTACGGTTCCGTGGTGGAGAACTCGCCGACCGGGATCTTCATCCTGTGCGGGCATCGGATCGTATACGGCAACGCCCGGTTCTACGAGATGATCGGTCTGCCGAACTACCAGGGGCCGGAACTCGACGCCACCGAGTTCATGGTCCCGGCCGAATTCGCGAGGATCGACCTGTTGTTGAAAGGCCGGTCCGCACGGGACCTGAGCGGCGAGGACATCGACTCCCGCCTGGTCACGGCCGGCGGCGAGGCGTGCTGGATCCGCGGACGCACCGTGCTCATCGATTTCCATGGTGAGCGGGCGCTCCTGGGCAACATCCAGGACATCACCGAACGTTACCAGGCGGAAAAGAACCTCCGCGAGTCCAGGGAGGCCCTGAGGCGACTCTCGGCCCGCCTGCTCACGGTCCAAGAGGAGGAACGCAAGCGGATCGCCCAGGACCTCCATGATGGCATCGGCCAATCCCTCACCGCGGTGAAGTTCATGGTGGAAAAGGCGCTGGACGACAGCACCGGACAGCCCAAGGGCCGCCCCAAGGAACTGCTGCGGAACGTCGTCCCGGTGATCCAGCAATGCGTGGCGGAGGTGCGCAGCATCTGCATGGCCCTGCGCCCCTCCATCCTGGATGACCTGGGCCTGATCGCCACCCTCCAGTGGTTCTGCCGGGAATTCCTGAAGGTCTATCCCGAGGTCCAGGTGGATCTAGAGATCGGCCTCGAGGAAGCCATGATTCCCGAAGCCCTCAAGACCAACATCTTTCGCATCGTCCAGGAATCCATGAACAATGTGGCCAAGCACGCCAAGGCCGGGCATGTATTCGTCGGCCTGAACTGGTTGCGTCAGGCCGAACTGGTCCTGACCGTGCGGGACGACGGCGAAGGCTTCGAACGCAGCCTGGCCGAGGGCCGGAACCGGCCCGGCGGCTTTGGCCTGGCCTCGATGCGGGAGCGGGCCGAGTGCACCGACGGCGACATGCGGATCGATTCCACACCCGGCGACGGAACCACCATCACCGCCAGATGGCCTTTGATCAATGCCCCTGATTTCATCGATCTTTTTTACCCGAAGGACTAGTTTGCAAACACGCCCTAGCTGACCATGCCCTTCTCGATCGCATAGGCCGTCAAGCCAGGAATGTTGTGCAGGTCCAGCTTCTCCATGAGGTTGCCCCGGTGCTTCTCTACCGTCCTGGGGCTGATGCAGAGGTACTCGGCGATATCCCGGGTGCGGTAACCCTCCGCGATCAGTTTCAGCACTTCCCGCTCGCGGGAGGAGAGCGCGTCGAAGGGCGACTTGAGGCTGGGGGTCTCCCTGGAACCCAGGTACATGCTCACCAGCGTCGTTGCGATGGCCGGGCTCAGGAACCGTTCCCCGCGCGCCACGCTGCGGATGGCCTGGAACAGTTCGGTGCTGGTGGACTCCTTCACCACATAGCCGTCGGCCCCGGCCTCCAGGGCCGCGCGCACGTAGTCTTCGGCCTTCTGGACGGTCAGGATCAGCACGCGGATCGCCGGATTGCTCCGCTTGATTTCCTTGAGCGCCTCCAGCCCATTGGTGCGCGGCATGGAGAGGTCGAGCAGGACCAGATCGGGCTTGAGTTCGTTGGCCAGGCGGATGGCCTCCATGCCGTCCACCGCCTCGCCGATCACTTCCACCTCGCCGGACAGGAGAGCCTTCAGGCCTTCCCGCAGGATGGTGTGGTCCTCGGCGATGATCACCCGAATCAGTCTGGCCTGGTTCATCTCGACTTGACCTCGCGAAGGAGCTACAGGAGAACGCTGGGGCATCCTCAAAAGCGCTTGATTAGGTGTTTCAATTTTTATTTTCAATAATATCACATGGGAGAATGAAAATTTTCCGGCTTCACCCGGAGGCAGGCCGGGTGGAGGTCATGGCCGCTCGCAGTTCTTTGGCGAAAATCCCCAGGGCCCCGGCCAGGGCTGACCCGGCGCGCCAGGCCAGGACCAGCTGGCGCCCCGGCCCGGGCCGGACGAAGGGGCGCAGCACCAGATTGGCCCGGCTGCGCTCCAGCGGTGCGCAAAGCGCGGGCAGCAGGGTGAGGCCCATGCCGGCGGCCACCATCTGCATCAGGGTGCCCAGGCTGGAGGCCCGGAAATCCGTCTCCCGCGCGCCGGACTGGGCGCAGAACGCCAGGGCCTGGCCGCGCAGGCAGTGGCCGTCCTCCAGCAGCAGCAGCGGAGCCTGCTCCAGGTCGGCCATGGCGACCATGCGCTTACGCGCCAGGGGATGGCCGTGGGGCGCCGCCAGCAGGAACGGGTCGTCGGCCAGGGGCGCCCGCACCAGGTCGCCGAGATCGGGGACCTCGGCCAGGATCGCCGCCTCCAGCCCGCCGGCCAGCAGCTCCTGGACCAGCACCGGGGTGCGCTCCTCGCGCAGCAGCAGGCGCAGTTCCGGGTGGGCCAGCCTGATCCCGGGCAGGATCTCCGGCAGCAGGTACGGCGCGACGGTGGGGATGAGCCCCAGGCGCCAGCTGCCCCGGAACGGATCGGCGTGCAGCCGCGCGGCCGCCAGCAGGTCCTCGGCCTCGCGCAGCACCCGCCGGGCCCGGGCCACGACCATGGCGCCGGCCGGGGTCAACAGCACCCGGCGCTGGTTGCGCTCGAACAGCTGGAGCCCCAGCACCGCCTCCGCCTGCTGGATCTGGGCGCTGAGCGCGGGCTGCGAGACATGGGCCCGTTCCGCGGCCCGGTGGAAGCCCAGGGTGTCGGCCAGGGCGACGAGGTATTCCAGTTGCCGGAAAGTGAGGTCGGAAGGGCGCGCCATGGCTTAAAATGATGACAACAGTAATCAGTGGGTCAATGGCTATGACGCGGAATCGATAGGAAACTCCTATCGTACTGATCCGGAAGAAGTATCAATCGTTTGTCTTTTTCCGGCCTATGATGGTCCTGCTTCTGAGGAGCACACCATGCCAAACCTTAAAGGGTCCAAGACCCACCAGAACCTGAAGGACGCCTTCGCGGGCGAATCCCAGGCCAACCGCCGCTACCTGTTCTTCGCCAAGGTGGCCGACATCGAGGGCTATCCCGAAGTGGCGGGCAACTTCAAGGAGACGGCCGACGGCGAGACCGGCCACGCCCACGGCCACCTGGACTACCTGAAGAGCGTCGGCGATCCGGCCACCGGCTTGCCGATCGGCGACACCGCGCTCAACCTCAAGGCGGCCATCGCCGGCGAGACCCACGAGTACACCGACATGTACCCCGGGATGGCCAAGAACGCCCGGGAAGAGGGCTTCGCCGAGATCGCCGACTGGTTCGAGACCCTGGCCAAGGCCGAGAAGAGCCATGCCGGCCGGTTCCAGAAAATGCTGGACAGCATTTCGTAGCGGAAGGAGCGGCCATGGCCGAGCACGAGGTTCCCGGCGCTCCCGGGCGGGCGCCCACGACACCCGGCGCGCGGATCAGCTACGTCGCGGGGACGGCCACCGTCTATGACCCCGCCGATCCGCGCTACTGGGACGAGGCGCTGCTCAAGGAGGAAGTGGACCGGGTCTTCGAAATCTGCCATGGCTGCCGCATGTGTTTCAAGTACTGCGACGCCTTTCCCAGCCTGTTCGCCCTGCTGGACGACAAGCACCACGGCGACGTGCGCGCCCTCGCCCCGGGCGAGCGCGACCAGGTGCTGGACGCCTGCTTCCAGTGCAAGCTGTGCGAAGTGCAGTGCCCCTACACCCCGCGGGAAGGCCACGAGTTCGCCTTGGATTTCCCCAGGCTGGTGCACCGCTACCAGGCCGTCCGGCGCATGCGCGATGGCGGCAGCCTGCGCGACCGGGTCCTGGGCGACCCCGATCTGGCCGGGCGCATGGCCCGGGCCAGCTTCGGCCTGGCCAACGTCATGAACCGGGTCGCCGTGCACAGGTGGTTCATGGACAAGGTGCTCGGCGTGCATCCCCTGGCGCACCTGCCGGCCTTCGCCAGCACCACCTTCGAGGCCTGGGCGGAAAAGAGCGGGCATATGGCCAAGGGTCCGGGCCTGGAGGCGGTGCTGTTCCAGACCTGCTTCGTGCAGAACAACGAACCCCAGCTGGGCAAGGACACCCTGGAGGTGCTGGCCCAGAACGGCGTGCGCACCGGCTGCGTGCGCGGCCTGCAGTGCTGCGGCATGCCCGCCTGGGAGCACGGCGACCTGGACAGCCTGCGCAAGCAGGCCAAGGCCAACCTGGACGCGCTCATGCCGCACGTGGAGGCCGGGGCCAAGGTGCTCGTCATCAACCCCACCTGCTCGATGATGCTGCGCCGGGAATACCCCGAACTGCTGGCCGGCGCCGACCGGGAGCGGGCCCGGCTGCTGGCGGAGGCGGTGCGCGACCCTGGCGAGTACCTCTGGTCCATCCGCGACGAAGCGCGGGCCAACTGGAACTTCCTGTCCAGCCCCGGCCAGGTGGCCTATCACGCGCCCTGCCACCTGCGCACCCAGTCGGTGGGCTTCAAGGGCCGCGACCTCATCCGCAAGATCCCCGGCGTATCGATCGTCTCGGTGCTGGAATGCTGCGGGCACGACGGCACCTACGCCATGAGATCGGAAAGCTACGAGGCCTCCAGGAGGATCGGCGGCAAGGCCTTCCAGGGCATGGCGGCGGCCGAGGCCCAGGTGTGGGCCACCGAATGCCCGCTGGCGGCCATCCAGTTCGAGCAGCACGCCGGCCACAAGGCCCTCCATCCCATGACCATCCTGGCCCGGGCCTACCGCCGGGACGGCTTCCCCAACCCGATCTGAAGGTGCCCGATGGCCCACCTGGAACGCCAAGACATCCTCGATTTCGTGACCTACGCGGAGCGGCGCGACACCATCCGCGCCTCGGCCATGGCCGCCAAGGCCCTGCGCCGGGTCCACCTCGGCCAGCACCTCACCTTCCTGTTCGAGAACCTTGAGACCATCCGCTACCAGGTGCTGGAGATGGTGCGGGTGGAGCAGATGGTCCGCGAGGCCGACATCCGGCACGAGCTGGATACCTACAACGCCGTGCTGGGCGCCGACGGGGAACTGGGCTGCACGCTGCTCATCGAGATCCCGGAGGAGAAGGGCCGGCCGGAGCTGCTGCGCCGCTGGCGCGATCTGCCCGGGCACATCCACCTCGTCTGCACCGACGGCAGCCGGATCAAGGCCGGCTTCGACCCGGAGCAGATGAGCGAAGATCAGCTTTCCTCGGTGCAGTTCCTCAAGTTCGCGGTGGGCCGGCGCGAGCCGGCGGCCCTCGCGGTCGACCTGCCGGAACTGGCAGGTGAGGTGGCGCTGGAAGCCGGCACGCGCCGGGCCCTGCTGGCCGATCTGGGAGCCAGCTAGCCGCCGGGGCGGTACAGGCCCTCGATGATGTCCCGGTAGGCGTCGTTCACGGCCCGGCGCTTGAGCTTGAGCGAGGGGGTCAGCAGGCCGCAGGCGGGGGTGAGTTCCTGGGGCAGCAGGGCGATGCGCCGGATCCGCTCGTAGGCGGGGAGCTTGGCGTTGACGTGGTTGACCCGGCTCATGAGCTTGGCGACCACCTTGGGATTGGCCACCATGGCCGCGTCGTCGGCGAAGGCCATGGATTTGCGCTCGCACCAGGCGCGCAGGGCCGGGAACTGCGGCACGATCAGCGCCGCCAGGTGGTTCCGGTGGTCGCCCACCACGATCGCCTGCTCGATGTAGACGTCCTGGCGCAGCTCGTTCTCGATGGGCTGCGGCGCCACGTTCTTGCCGCCGTTGGTGACGATGATCTCCTTCTTGCGGTCGGTGATCTTCACCCGGCCCTGGGCGTCGATCTCGCCCACGTCGCCGGTGCAGAAATAGCCTTCGGTGTCGAACGCCTCCCGGGTGGCGGCTTCCTGGTTCCAGTAGCCCCGCATGACGTTGGGCCCGTAGCAGAGGATCTCCCCGTCCGC